>Ga0233437_1002409_pt1 | contig 28380 bp, 27 predicted proteins | sample SI_122_August201_FD_182714 | JGI IMG/M metagenome (GOLD analysis project Ga0233437, IMG submission 182714) | Seawater microbial communities from Saanich Inlet, British Columbia, Canada - SI_122_August2016_200_MG | ecosystem: Environmental > Aquatic > Marine > Inlet | place: Canada: British... | reverse complement strand
AAACCATGTCAGTTAAGACGACGCAAAATGAGAGAAGCAATGAGAAGACAAAGGATTGCTGCCTCAAGATCACGTAGAAGAAATAGCTAATCCATTAAAATTCACCCGGTATAAATTATTTAATACATAATTTATACCGGGTTTTTTATTGACAAAATGAAAAAAACTGCCTACCAAAGCTGTCTTGATAAAATTTACAAACTTGGCCGTTTCGGCATCAAGCTTGAGCTTGATACTATTTTAAATATTTTAAAATTTTTAAATGATCCCCAGAAAAACTATCCTCTGGTCCATGTGGCCGGTACCAATGGCAAGGGTTCCACTGCCACATATATTGCATCAATCCTTGAAAAAGCCGGTTTTAAGACAGGCCTGTATACCTCACCACATCTGGTTAAATTCAATGAACGCATAGCCATTAACGGCAAACAAATTTCAAACGACCAGATTGTTGCCGCCTATGAAGCGGTTCATACCGCGGATATCGGGAAAAGGAAAGCCACTTTTTTCGAAATTGCAACTGCCATGGGATTTTACCATTTTTCAAAAGAGGCTGTGGATTTTGCTGTTATTGAAACAGGCATGGGGGGTCGATTTGATGCTACAAATGTCATCAACCCTGAAGTGAGTGTTATTACCAATCTGTCTATTGAACATACAGATTATCTGGGTCGTACCATAAAAGCCCTTGCCCTGGAAAAAGGCGGCATCATCAAACAGGACACACCTGCTGTTATTGGTGTGTCTCAGCCTTCAGGGCTTACCGTCATAAAACAGCTTGCTAAAGAAAAATCAGCGGACCTGTTTATCTATAAAAAAAATTTTTCAATCAGAAAAAATCCAAAACAAAACACTTATTCATACCGCGGATTGAACAAAAGCTTTCACAACCTGATAAAACCTTTGCCCGGAGATCACCAGAAAGAAAACTTAAGTCTCGCCCTTGCCGCCTGTGAACTGATTTTTAAAAAATTAAAAAAAATCGACAAAAAATACAATTTTAATGAAAGGCTTGTTCAAGAGGGTCTCTCCATTACCAAATGGCCGGGAAGACTTGAACATATCAGCCGAAATTCTTTGGTAATTCTTGATGGAGCACACAATCTTGTGGCCGCAAAGATGCTTGGGAAATATTTATCATCAACATTGAAAAATAAAAGACTGACACTGGTTCTTGGAATCCTTGATGACAAGCCCTATGAAAAAATGCTTAAAAGCCTTGTTCCCTGCGCTCAACATATCATTATCACAAAGGCAAAAATCAACAGAAGTCTTGATACCTCAATATTAAAAAAGGCTGCCCAAAAATTTACCCTTTGCCCTGTCACTATTATTGAGGATGTAAAAGAGGCCGTTACCCATGCCATTGATACTTCAAATGCAGAAGATGCGATTTGTATTGCGGGATCACTTTATGTTGCAGGAGAAGCTAAAGAGAAATTTGATAATGACCTTGCACATTAGTCATGGTTTAAGTATTATATGAATTTCGCGCTCGTAGCCCAGGGGATAAGGCGTCAGCCTCCGAAGCTGAAGATCGCTGGTTCGATTCCAGCCGGGCGCACCAAACATATCTATGAATTCATCACTTAAAATAGGCCTTATAAGCTATCGAAGTAACCCCCACTGCGGTGGCCAGGGTGTCTATATCAGACACTTAAGCCATGCCCTTGCCGATCTTGGCCATAAGGTAGAGGTCATTGCAGGGCCACCTGATCCATTATTAAATAACCAAGTAAATAATAATGTTACACTTACCATGCTTAAAACACTGGATCTTTATAATCCCGAAGACCTTTTCAGGACACCAACCCTAAATGAACTTGCAGACCCCATTAACCTGATTGAATGGCTTGATGTATCCTTCATGGGCTACCCAGAACCCCTGACCTTTGGAATGCGGATGAAAAAACACCTTAGAGAAACAAAAAAGGAATATGATATCATCCATGACAACCAAAGTCTTTCTTATGGTATTATGTCCCTGGCTAAAAGAATGCCGGTTACAGCAACCATTCATCATCCCATGACAGTGGACAGAAGGCTTGCAGTTCAGAGTACAAAATCTTTTCTCAAAAAAATAAAGGCCTTAAGATGGTATTCATTTATCAATATGCAAAAAAGAGTGGCAAAAAAACTGTCCTGTATCATAACAGTTTCCCAAAGCAGCAAAAAAGATATTGCAAAAGAATTCAATATACCTGAATCAAAGTTCAAAACCATTCCCATAGGCATTGATACAAATAATTTTTATCCCATTCAGACCGTCAAAAAACAGCCCGGTCGCATCATTGTAACCAATAGTGCCGACACCCCTCTAAAAGGACTCTACCATCTTCTTTTTGCCATAAAAGGGGTTTTGAAAACAAGACAGGTTAAGCTTGTTGTCATTGGCAGCCCCAAAAAAAATGGCGGCATTGAAAAACTGATTAAAAAACTTGAAATAGGACAATACATTAAATTCACCGGCCGAATTGATCAAGACCAATTTGTACTTGAGTATGCCAAAGCAAGTCTTGCAGTTGTGCCGTCTTTATATGAAGGTTTTGGACTTCCTGTGGGGGAAGCCATGGCCTGCAGGATGCCTGTGATCTGTACCACAGGTGGTGCTTTGCCTGAAGTTGCCGGAGATGCGGCAAAGTTTGTGCCGCCGGCAAATGCAAAGGCGATGGAAACGGCTATTTTAGAATTACTGGACGATGCTTCCCAGTGCGAAAGACTTGCCGAAAAAGGATATCAGCGGGTATTAAAAGAATTCACATGGGAAAAAACCGCCATCAGGACAATTAAGGCTTATAGAGAGATTATCAATGATTACCATTGATTTCAACAAGCTCGATATAAGCCCGGATGCCAGAATCCTGGATATTGGATGTGGTGAAGGCCGGCATACCATCAAGGCATGCCAACAAAAAGACACCATTTGCATTGGAGCTGATTTCGCTTTTAAGAATCTTGTTGAAACAAAAAACAAACTTGCATTTCATAAGAACTTCAACGATCTTAAATGCAAAACCATTGATCTTTCCTGTATGGATGTGACAAAGCTGCCGTTTAAAAGCAACAGCTTTGATTCTATTATCTGTTCTGAAGTTTTAGAACATATTCTGGATGATGCAATGGCCATATCCGAACTAATCAGGATTTTAAAGCCAAAAAAAATCCTTGCTGTCAGTGTCCCTAGATTCTGGCCGGAGAAAATCTGCTGGCTTTTATCTGATGAATATTTTAATGCCAACATGGGACATGTTAGAATTTACAAAAAAAAATCTTTGATTAAAACAATTGAATCTTTTGGGGTAAAGCATTATGCCTGTCATTATGCCCACAGCATCCATGCCCCTTTCTGGTGGCTCAAATGCTTTTTCGGACCCAACAGAACTGATTCAAAACCAGTGAATCTTTATCACAGAATACTTGTCTGGGATTTAATGAAAAAACCAAAATTTACTGGTTTCATTGATAAATTGCTAAACCCTGTTCTGGGGAAAAGCCTGGTTCTCTATTTTAAAAAATTGTAAAATTTGATAGACTTAAGTTAGATTTTTATAATTTTCGCCTCTAATGGAGATCAACAATGAATAGACTGTTTTTTGTTTTCCTGGTTTTTTTTGCCATATCCCTTGTTCAATCCTGCGTTACAACTAAAAAATCAATAAAGAGAAAAGATCCTTTAATAGGGAAAATAATTAATACCAAAACAAATAAAGCTATGGGTTTTGAATCCCTGATCAAGAATTTAAGCCTTTATGATGTGATCTATCTCTCTGAAAAACATGACAACCCTGAACATCATCATATTCAGGAAAGGGTCATCCGCGAATTAATCGAACAAGGATTAACCCCTACCCTTGGATTTGAATTTTTTTCCATGGAAGACACTCCTGATCTGCTCAATTTTGTTGATTCTGGAAAAGTTGTCCATTCAGAAAAAATAGAAAAAATTATAGAGGCTGATCTGAGAAAAAAACTGCGATGGGATAGCCAATCAGATAAGATGTGGAATTATTATTACTCTCTTTTAAAGATTGCAAAAAAAGGAAATCTCCCGGTTGCAGGAATTGATCTGCCCGAGACATTGAAAAAAAGAATTACAAGAAAAGGAAAAAAGGGTATCAGTTCCCTTGAAAAAGAGCAGGTTTTTACAACACCATTATCGGATGAGAGTTACAAAGACTATATGTTCTCTATTTTCAAATCGGTTCACTGCGGTATGGGAAATAAAAAAATGCAGTCCCGGCTGTATGATACCTGGGTTGCAAGAAATGACAAGATGGCCTTATCTATAACCCGGCTGTATAAACACCGTAAAGGACCCATTGTCGTCATTATCGGCGGCGGGCATACCGAGTATGGTCTCGGAGTGATTGACAGGGTTGAAAAAATTGACAAGACCATTAAACAGGTCAACATAACTTTAAAAGAAATTGGAGTAAGCCCATCAGACTTATTGGAATATGTCCTTCCCCTTGAGCTTGAAGGGTATAATAAAGTTCCCCCGGCAGATTACCTTTGGTTCACCCAGAGAGTTTCATATGCTGATCCTTGCGAAGAATTTAAAAAATCTTTACAAAAAATGAAAAAAAAATCTGATAAATTATAGTTTCAAGCGATCAGATAGGTTGCAGTGCCCGTGGCAATCCTGATTTCTTTTTCATTATACAAATCTATTTTTGCAACAACAATCCTTGAGCCTGCACGAATGATCCTGCTTTTGCATTTAAATGAAATGCCTTTACCCGGTCTTAAATAATCCACGCGCATGTCTATGGTGGCAGAGGATGTCAATTTCTTATCAATGACATCAAGGGATTTGCCACGGTGAAATTTTGCACAGGAAATAAGAGCGGAAAGTCCGCCTGTTAAATCAATAACCGATGCTGTTACCCCCCCGTGCAGGATTCCGGCCGTTGGATTTCCTATAAGATCTTTTGTCATATTAAAACTTGTGACAGCCTGGCCGGTTTCGTAATCCAAAAGATCAATATCAATACCAAGAACCTTGTTGAATGGGAGCAACTCAAGATAATATTTTCTTATTTTTTCAAGTACGGATTCTATCATTACAATGGTTTCCTTATTTTCTTTTCAAGACACCCAGGGTCTTTGTCATTTCCAATTCTTCATAATCTCCTGAGTTAATGGCGATTTCGTATATCCTTTTGGGGGCTTGACCTCCTTTTTCAGTATCCACAAAGATATCATGAATTACCAGAAAACCGCCGGGTTTAATATGGCAGGCCCAGGTAAGAAAATCTTCATGACATGCTTCAAAGGAATGTCCTCCATCTATAAACAGCATTGAGATGGGTGTTTTCCACATTTTCCCGGCAATGTTTGACGATGTAACAATTGGCACCACAGTATTTTCAAGTTCTGTTTTGGTGATGGTTTTTTGGAAAAAAGGAAAAGTGTTCACCCTTGATAATTTGGTGTCAAACAAATCCGGATCAAAATATTCTTCTTGGGGCTGCTGCTCTTCAGATCCCTTATGGTGGTCAATGGAGAATAGAATAGAATTTTTTTCTTTGCATGCAGATCCGATTATATAGGCTGATTTACCGCAATAGCTTCCGATTTCAAGGACAGGTCCGGTTTTTGAAGCCAAAAGCGCTATATGGTAGAGTCTTTTTGCCTCATCTTTATCCATAAAGCCCTTGATATTATCCCACACCTCAAAATCAATCTTCATCATAACTTCGGACAAGTATTTCTCTGGGTTTTGAACCCACCTGGGGACCTACAATCCCCTCAAATTCCATTATTTCAACCAGTCGTGCCGCCCTGTTATAACCGATACGAAGACGGCGCTGAACAAAAGAGATAGATGCCTGTCTTGTTTTGGTCACCAGGGCAACTGCTTCATCATATTTTTCATCATAGTCAGATTCATCAAACCCTTTATCCCCATCATCACTTTCACTTATTGTAATATCTTCAATATAATCCGGTGATCTCTGGTCTTTTAAAAATTTAGTCACCTTGGCGATCTCTTTTTCAGAAATATAGGCACACTGAATCCTGACAAGCTTTCCCGTCCCAGGAGGACAAAACAGCATATCCCCGTTTCCAAGGAGACTCTCAGGTCCTCCACCGTCAAAAATGGTTCTGGCGTCAACCTTGGAAGATACCTGGAATGAAATCCGGGTGGGAAAATTTGCTTTAATGCTTCCTGTGAGTACATCAACAGAAGGTCTCTGGGTGGCAATAATCAAATGAATACCTGCTGCCCTGGCCATTTGTGCAAGTCTGGTCAATGCAAATTCAACATCTTTTGAGGCAACCATCATGAGATCTGCCAGTTCATCCACAATAACAACGATGTAGGGAAGTTTTTTAAATAGTTCTTTGTCGTCTTCATCTGGTTTTTCAATCTTATCATCACTCTGAGAAGCCACCATATGGTTATACTGAACAATATTTCTAAACCCTGTCTGTTCCAGTAGTTCATATCGCCGTTCCATTTCCCTGACCGCCCAGAAAAGCGCATTGGTAGCCTTTTTCATATCTGTAACTACAGGAGAAATCAAATGAGGAATGTCATTATATACTGAAAGCTCAATGCGTTTGGGATCAATCATGATCATTTTAATTTCATCTGGTGTGGCCTTATACAAAAGGCTGATAATCATTGCATTTAAACCCACACTCTTACCTGTTCCTGTGGCACCGGCAATTAGAAGATGAGGCATGGAATCCATTTTTGTGACCATGGGTTTTCCCAGTAGGTCTTTTCCAAGTCCCAGGGTCAGCATGGATGGTGACCGAACAAAATCTTTTGATGCCATCAATTCCCTTAAATTGACGATTTCCCTTTCTTCATTGGGGATCTCAATTCCCACTACATCCCGGCCGGGTATGGGGGCTACTATCCTGATGCTTATGGCACTTAAGGCCAGGGCAAGATCATCTGACAAACCAGCAATCTTAGATATTTTGATTCCAGATGCCGGTCGATATTCAAAAGTTGTTATGACAGGACCCGGCAAAATCTCAACGACTTCACCAAACACGTTAAAGTCGTTGAGTTTACTTTCTAAAATCCTGCTTTTCTCTTTTAACAGATCTGTATCTATATTTTTTTCAACCTTTTTTTTCTCATCCAGAAATGAAATCAATGGAAGATTAAATTCAACTTTTTCCCGGATATCGTTAAATTCCACATCCGGTATAAAGTCTGAATCTTTTTCTTCCAGTTCCACTATTGTCGGCTCAAAAATATCCTTGAGAATTGGTAAATCTTCTTTTTCTGGGATTTTTTCAGGAATTTTTATAATGATTTCGTTTTTTGTAAAAGCAGGAGTGATATCAATTTCTTTTTTAGCCTCTTCTCTTTTTTCCTTCCACTTTTTAATCATTTTATTAAAAAAATCTATAAAATTATAAAAATCATCTGTTATACGTTTTAAAAGTTCAATGGTCTTCTTTCTTAAAAATATTCCCAACGAAATAATGGATATCCCAGTAGCAAAAATAAAGCCGGTGCTGAAGAAAAACAGTAAAACTATAATGCAGCCGGTGGTATTAGCATATTTTAATAAAAATGATGTAAAGGAAATTCCAATTATACCACCCGAGGATATGCTTGTACCTAAAACCGGGTAGTAATCTTTAAAAAGAAACAATATACCACCCGTACAAATCATTAAAAAAAGACCACCTAAAAAGGTCAGCAGAATTATTTTCACAGACCTTCCCTTTAATAACCATATGCTGATAAGACCTAAGATTAAAGGAATCCAAAATGCGCCCATTCCAAACAAAAAGATAAAAAAACCGGCAAAATGGGCTCCTAACAACCCAAAAGCGTTGTGGATATTATCTGGAATATTGAAAAAATTGTTTGCTACGCATGGATCTGAGGCATGATATGAAAAAAGGCTGACAGAAGTTAATACAATGGAAAAAAAAAGGAGTATACCATAAAGTTCTTTTTTCATACTTCAATAATCACTGGTACAATTAAGGGTTTGCGGTTTATGGTAAAAGCAAAGTATTGTTTCAGAGCTCTTTGCATTTTTTTTCTAAGTTGTTCAATTCGAGATTCGCTTCCTGGTTCTATTTCTTCAACAATTTCAAGGATAACACACTGAGCATCATCAACCAGATGCCCTGTGGCAGAGTCAAAAATAAACCCTTTTGAAATCAATTCCGGTCCGTAAAGGACAACGCCTGTCTCCTCATCAATGATCATGGTTACAACGACAAGTCCACCTTCTGAGAGTTCGCGTCTCTCCTTTAAGACACTTCTTCCTACATCTCCGATACCTTTACCGTCAACAAGGATTCTACCTGTATGAACGCGACCATCCAATCTGCCGCCATCCTTATCAAAGGCAATAATCTTACCATCTTCTGCTACAATAACATTCTCTCTTGGCATACCCATTTTTTCTACTAGTCTTGCATGAACTACCAAATGCCTGTATTCACCATGAATAGGTATAAAATATTCGGGTTTGGTCAAATTCAACATCAATTTGAGCTCTTCCCGATGAGCATGACCGGATGTATGGATCTGTGCAATTTTTGAATACACCACATCCGCTCCTCTGCGGTAAAGCTTGTTGATAACTCCGGAAATGGCCTTTTCATTTCCCGGGATATCTTTGGATGACAGAATCACACTATCACCCTTTTTGATTTTAATATGCTTGTGTATGCCGGAAGCCATCCTTACCAGGGCTGACATTGGCTCCCCCTGGCTGCCCGTTGTAATGACGACAATTTGGTCATCTCTGTATTTACCGATCTGTTTTATATCCAGTATGGTATTGGGTGGACAATTGATGTGCCCAAGTTCAGTTGCAACACTTACAATCTGCTCCATGCTCCGGCCATTGAAAATGACCTTGCGATGGCTGCGAACGGCTATATCAATCACCGTTTGTATCCTGAAGACATTTGAAGCAAACAGTGCAACAATCACCCTGCCATTGGCAGCAGCAATAAGCTTTTCAAGATTTTTTGCCACATCCTGCTCAGAGGCTGTATAACCTTTGACTTCAACATTGGTGGAATCCGACATCAGGGCCAGAACACCTTTTTCACCAAGTCTTGCGAAACTTGAAATATCCGTGTTCTTCATCTTGTCTGCGTTATGGCTGATTCTAAAATCACCAGTATGAACAATGACACCTTCAGGGGTTTTTATTGCAAGCCCGACCCCGTCAACCGTACTATGGCTGACCCGGATAAATTCTATTTCAAAAGGATCTATTGAAATAGTCTCCCCGGGATTCACAAGGTTTAAATCAACATATTTATTGAGGTCAAATTCAACTAGTTTATTTCTAGCGATCTTCAAAGTAAAAGCGGTTCCATATACAGGAATTCTGAATTCTTTTAACAGGTAGGGCAAAGCGCCTATATGATCTTCATGAGCATGTGTAATAATAATACCATGGACCTTGTGTCGATTTTCCCTTATATAATCCAAGGCCGGGATTACAATATCCACACCCAGCATGTATTGTTCAGGAAACATAAGTCCTGCATCAATGATAAAGATGACCTCGCCATATTCAATCACCATCATATTCAGGCCGATTTCGCCAAGGCCGCCCAAAGGAATAATTTTAAGCATTTGCATTCCCTTCAATAAAATTAGATGCAAATATCAAGTTTTTCAAAAATTGAATCTGCCTGATCAATAATCCAGTCACGCTGCTCCTTTGTTGCATAATCCATACAATCGCATTTTATATTTTTTTTAACTCTTACCAGAAATTCACAAGATAAATAAGTTTCTTCCAGTATCCAGGCAAAGACTTGGGGATGACACCCTTCATGTTTTTTTTGAATGGGTGTTAACAATTCTGTGGTAAGTTCAAGCCAATAAATCCCATCCAGAGGAGACGATTCTAAATATTTATCTAGATAATCTTTTAATTTTTGATAATCCGCCAACCGCAACCCATCTAATAGATACTGTTTCATAACAAATCTAATTATCACATATTAATTGGGATATGCAACCTGTAATGACAATAAATTAAGGGCTCAGACAGATGACAGCCGTCTTTTACTCAAGGCCAGAAAATTACCGCCAACGACTAGAATCATGCCAAGAACTGCTGAAAAATTCCAGGAATACCCTTCAAAAAAGGATGACAGAACCAAGGCCACCACAGGAACCAGCATAATGGCGTAAGATGCTTTGTCCGCACCCAGAGAACCGATCAGGGTCAAATAACTGCCAAATGCAATGATGGATCCAAAAACAGACAAATAAAATAAAGAACCAACATATGGGATAGAATTCACAAAAGAAAACTCTTTTCCCAGGGATATGGCGATGACTGCCATAAGAATGGTTCCATATATCATTCCATAAGCATTTGCCTGAACTATTGGAATATTATTTTTTGTATTTCTGGCCGAGGTGATATTACCAAAAGAGGCCAGAAGAACACTTAAAAACCCTATAGAAAGTCCAAATACCCCTTTGTCGGATAAATCAAAATCCTTTATTTCAGGCATAAAAATCATGATAATACCGATAATACCCAGGACTGCTCCGGCTACCATTTTTTTTTCAACTGCAGTACCAAGAAAGATAGATCCATTGGCAATATTCATAAATACAATTGAAGAGAACAAAACAGCTACAAGACCGCTTGTCAAATATAATTCTGCCACATAAACAAGCCAGTAGTTAACAGAAAATAACAAGATTCCCAAAAGAGCCATAAACAAATGATCTTTTAAAGCAAACTTAAGATTCAGGCCTTTGACATAACAAAAAAACATAAGCAGGGCTGCTGCAAGCCCAAACCTGTAAACAACAGATACCATTGGATCTACAGAGCCCAATTGATATTTAATGGCAAGCCAGGTTGAACCCCAGACAATAACTGTAATTATATAAAGTGTGATATTTTTCATTTTGTTTTCTCTTTTTATTTCATCCATGGGGTCATCCATGGGGTCATCCATGGGGTCATCCATGGGGTCAGGCTTGCATAGTTGCGTTATTGAAAAAATAACGCAACTATGCAAGCCTGACCCCGTTACTTTAGACCCCGTCTAATTTCTAATGAGAAAATAGATCAAGGGAATAAAAATTGCAGGCAGCATATTCCCTACTTTAAGCTTTTTTTCCCTTATCATATTTAAGCCTAATGCAACAATCAAAAGGCCACCGATTGCAGACATCTGGCCGATGACAGCTGGAACAAGCAAGGGTTTTAAAAGCCCTGCCATCAAAGTGATGGAGCCTTGATACAATAACACGGGGATGGAAGCAAAAAGGACACCGATGCCAAGGGATGAACTTAAAATTATTCCAACAATGCCGTCAAGGGTGGCCTTGGCAAACAAGGTGGCATGATTTCCGGTAAGACCACTTTCAAGGGAGCCTACAATGGCCATTGAGCCGACACAATACATGAGGGAGGCAGTTACAAATCCGGCTGAAAAACTGGAGGATTTTTTTGAAAATTTGGTTTCAAGATAATTGCCCAGTCTTTCAAGATAATTTTCAATACCAATCCATTCACCGATTAGAGAACCAAAAGCCAGGCTGGCAATAATGATCACAAGATCATTGCACCCAAGGGCACTTTTCATCCCAATCAGAATAACAGCAAGGCCAATGGCCTGCATCACCGTCTGATTATATTTTTCAGGGATTCCGTTTCTAAACAATAATCCAATAAGGCTGCCTGCAATAATTGTCAGGCAATTTACAATTGTTCCCAGCACAAGAAGATCTCCAAGTTCAGTCTAATTAGTATTTGGACGGCTCGTAGAGGAGCAATGCTCACAAACTCACCCATCTGCTGCGTTGCTGCAAAATTCTGCCAAATTATAAATCGGGCCTCATGTACTATAGTACACTCCGGTATCAGAATTTCTTGCGCCTTGCATATGGGCAACTTTTCGTCCAAATACGGGTTTTCAGTCAGGCGTTAATTACTAATTTTATGATACAGGATATTAAAAAAAAGAGTCTTTAATATAATCAACTCCGTTTTTAAACAGCTTGATACCAACGGTTATGGTCTGATCAAGTGGTTTACCCTCTCTTTTAAGACCTTGTGTATTCCGTGTCCAATCCGGATGATTTGTAAAATGGTTGTAGGCTTCGGGATGGGGCATCAAACCGAAAACTCTTCCTGTGGGATCGCAAATACCTGCGATATCTGAAAGAGATCCGTTTGGGTTTAAAGGGAAGGCTCCATTTGCAGGAATACCCGCAGCATCCGCATATTGAAACACGACTTGATTGTTTGCCAAAAGAGTGTCAACAACCGCTTTTTGGGCAATAAATTTTCCCTCTCCATGTCGAACCGGATAATCTGCCAAATCAATATCTTTTGTGAACACGCAAGGGGTTTTGCGATTAGCAGAAAGATGGACCCATTGATCCCTGAAATTTCCGCAGTCGTTAAAAGTAACGGATACGCTTCTTTTTGTGTAATCATTGTCCAGCCCCGGCAGCAGTCCAATATTAACAAGGGCCTGGAATCCGTTGCATATACCAATAATCAATTTCCCTTCATCCACAAAAGACAAAAGATCATTACCTATATGGTTCTTAAGTTTTAAGGCCTGAATCACACCTGCTCCATGGTCATCTCCCCAGGAAAACCCTCCACCAAAGGCGAGGATATGAAAATCTTCCAACTTTATTTTTCCTGAAACCAGTCTGTTTATATGTATTTTGTGGGCACAAGCTCCTGCAAGTTCAAATGCATGAGCTGTTTCACTGTCACAATTTAAGCCAAACCCTGTTAATACAAGTGCTTTAACCTTTTTCATATCATGTCTCCAAAGGTTTTATTAAATGCTTGATAAAGTTGTGTTGTTGAAAGGTCTGCCACAGATTCCCGGTCCGGGCCAAAAATCTTTAAATGATCATGAACATCGGTTACGATCCCTACACATCCTGCGGCCATCCCTTTAAACAATTTTTCAAAAACAGATCTGTTTTCCTTAGGGATTGTAACAATCAATCTGCCTGCTGATTCTGAAAACAAAAGAGTTTCACTTAAAAGACTGCCACGGCTTTCATTCATTGGAAGACCTTTTAAATGTACTTCAAGACCCAAGCCGCCAGCCATGGCCATGTAAGACAGATGAACCCCGAGGCCTCCCCTTCCTATCGCATGACAGGATGCCACAAGTCCTTTCTCAATGGCAGTTTGTACAGCTTTATAAACGATTTTGAATTTATCACAGTCAACATGGGGGACATTCAGTCCGATCCGATGAAAAATCTCGTAGAATTCAGATGCACCAAGTTCATTGGCTGTTTCCCCTAGAACATAGATAAGGTCACCTGCAACCTTTGGGTCCATGGACACGCACTTTGAGACATCCTCAATGACCGAGGTTGCTGAAAATTGAACAGTTTCAAGTGCTGAGACTTTAATTCGTTCGCCAAAGGCTCCTTCAAGATGACCATCCACATACATGCTGTCTTTACCGGATAACAATGGAATTTCATATTTTTCACAGGTCTGTTTCAAGGCCCGACATGCCCTTACGAGCTGAGCTGCTTTAAATCTCCCGTCTGGATTTTTTATGGGATCAAATTGGATATTGGGCCAGCAAAAATTATCAAGCCCTCCAAAATGGGCAAAATTTCCCCCAACAGACATCAATCTCCTGACTGCTTCGTCAATGGTACAGGCCATCATATGAAAGGCATCGATTTTCGAATACCAGGGTAAGAGACTTTGTGAAAAAGCAAGACCTTTTTCGGACGTGAGAACAGGCCTTGTCACACTGGCATCCGATGGGATATTGTGATTTACGCCTACCATGGGTTTTATAACAGAACCGCCCTGGACCTCATGATCATATTGGCGGATAATCCATTCTTTTGAACTGATGTTTGGTCTTTCAAGCATTTTGAGTATCAAGGTGTTGAAATCAGAAGGAGAGCTGATAACCGGTTCTGTTAGACCTCTTGTTTCAGGCGGCAGCCAGATGGCATCAAATTCCCAGGAGGGGAACCCCTTATCCAGCAAATCCATATCAACATAGGCACAGGTTTCTTCTTTATATTTGATGTGCAGTTTACCCGTATCTGTATATTCTCCGATCACGGTGCTTTCAACTTCATGTTCTGCTGAAAGTGCCATATACCTGTCAAGATGTTCAGGCTTAACTGCAATGGTCATCCTTTCCTGGGATTCTGAAATCCAGATTTCCCACATATCAAGTCCTTCATATTTTAAGGGCACTTTATCCAGCCACACCACACACCCGTTGGAGATCATGGCAGATTCACCAATGGATGAAGACAAACCTCCACCGCCATTATCCGTAATAAAAGGTATCAATCCTTCATCACGACAAATCAATAGAAAATCATGCATTTTTTTCTGTGTATAGGGATCACCAATCTGGACATGGCCTGCCGGTGTATTTTCCGAATAACTCTCCGAAGATGCGGTAACGCCGTGTATGCCATCTTTTCCTACCCTGCCGCCGCTCATGATAATCAGTTCACCCGGAGATGTTTTTTTCTCATGGCTTAGCTCTCCTCTGACCTTAGTTGGCATAATGCCCAGAGCTGTCACAAATACAAGGCTTTTGCCCATGTATCCCGGGTTGAACAACGTCTGGCCAAAGGTGGTGGGAACACCACTTTTATTTCCTCCGTCCTTTACACCTTCTATTACACCATCAAGAAGTCGTCTTGGGTGAAGCGGCGGTTTTAAGGGGCCATTATAATTTATATCTCCCACACAATACCCAAAACTGCCCATGAACAGTCTGGATCCAAGTCCTGTTCCCATGGGATCACGATAAACACCAACAATACCGGTTATTGCTCCACCATAGGCTTCCATATTAGAAGGTGAGTTATGAGTTTCGCCTGTAACCACATAATTATTTTCATCGTCAAACCTGCCAACACCTGCATTGTCCCACAATACTGAGACCACCCAGTCTTTTTTGTCTTTGAGCTTTAAAGTTGGTTCCTGAATATAAGTTTTAAAAAGGCTATTTTCAATGCACTCCTCATTATTGGAAATATCCTTGTACCTGAAGATTCCCTGAAAGGTATTATGGTTGCAATGATCGCTTCTGGCCTGGGAAATATATTCCAATTCCACATCTGTTGGTTCTGAAAGGTTCACCTCTTTTCTGGATTCCATTACTTTTGAATCCAGAAAATATTCTCGGATCACCGGGATATCTCTTGGATTCAGCGCCAGGTTTCTCTCATCTGAAATTTTTGCAAGCTTTTCGTCCGACTCAATACTGAGAACCTCAAAACAGGGCTTATGATCAAGGATAACCTTGGCAGGTTTTACATTGGCCCCAATATCCTTATCCCATTCTTTAATGGAAAAAACTTTAAACTGCTGAATGATGGTGTTTGATAAAAGTTCAGATGCAAGTTTTTCCACATCTTCAAAGACAAGCCCACTACCTTTCAAGCAATACCGTTTTGATGTATATATTCCCTCATCAGGCCCAAAACTTTTCCCCAAATGGTCCTGAACAGCTTCCATTGCAGTTGCACCGGGATTATCTTTTACCCCGGGTCTGAATCCGACCCAGATACACCAGTGGAATCCAATATCCAAGGGATTTAAACTTGAAACCTGTGTCACAGGATTGGTAAGAATCTCATCTTTTATCTTTTCAAGTTGATGAAGATCCAAATCCGATTCAATTGTCACGATATTAATGCATCGTGCTTCTTGAATGTTAATTCCAAAATAAGAATCCGCCTTTTTTATCAGAGAAGATGCTTCTGCATCCCTCAGCTCTTTTTTAAGAGCAATCTCAATACAGGAAATCATATTATCCACCATTGATCATTCTTACAATGTCATTATAAAAAACAAAAACCATTAAAGCTACCAGGACTGCTGCGCCAAATTGAGTCAATTTTTCACGCAATTTGTCACTGACCGATTTTCCTGTAACAGCTTCAATCCCAAAAAATAGCAGATGACCGCCATCTAACACTGGAATGGGAAAAAGATTGATGATCCCGAGATTTACTGAAAGCAGTGCAATAAACCAGGCAAAATTCATAACGCCTGCTTTTGCCTGTTCACCGGCCATCTGGGCAATCATCAAAGGACCGCCAAGATTATCGGCAGATACGCTTCCACTGATCATTTTTCCAACGGAAAGAAGCGTTAGCTTTATCAGGCCATAAGTGTCCTTAAAAGAACGCCCCATTGCGGCAAAAGGGTTAAGCCTTTTATGAAAAGACTTACCCGCACCAACGATACCAATTACATATTTTTGTATTTCTTCGCCAAAGACATTTTTAGAGGGTCTTAGGACAGGAACAAGCATTAAGCGTTTTAATCGGCCATCACGCTCTACAACAATCTGTAATTGTTCCCCTTTGCTTGCACCAATAATCCGGGAAATATCTTCAAAAGATTCAATCTTGCTTTCATTGATCTCTTTAATCACATCCTGAGCCTTGATTCCGGCTGCTATTGCAGGGGAATCTTCCAATACCTCACCGATAATCGGTTTTGCAAGATACACTCCTGAAAACTGGTAAAGAACATAAAAAATGAAAATGGCCAGGAAAAAATTAAAAAAAGGACCTGCAGCAACAATAATAAATTTTTTTAATAACGACTTGTGGGTAAATGAAGAGTCAACATCCTCAGGGTTAATGTCACCCCCAGGTTCCTCTCCCACCATTTTCACATATCCGCCAAGCGGTATGGCGGCCAGACAATACTGGGTTCGCCCAACTCTTTTTTTTAAAATTTTCGGTCCAAAACCCAGTGAAAATACCTCAACCCCTACCCCACAGAGTCTTGCCGCAATAAAATGTCCAAATTCATGGATAAAAACAAGAATGCCGATAACAATAATAAATGCTATAGCAGAGTGACCCATACGACCTCACTTTTATATCAAAGATTGTGCTTTTTCACGTGCCCAACAATCCGCTTCAATAATACCTGAAAGATCGGGATTGTCAATCCGTGTATGATGTTCCATTATGCTTGCAATAAGTCTGAAAATATCTAAAAAATCAATGCGCTTTTCAAGAAAGGCACAAACCGCCATTTCATTTGCAGCATTCATGACAGCTGGAAGAGTTCCTTTTTGCTTACAGGCCTCAAGTGCATATGAAATAGAGGGAAACTTTTGAATATCCGGTTTTTCAAATGTCAGAGAACCTATGTTTGTAAAATCAGGAAAATCCATCTGTAAATCAAGACGTTCAGGTTCTGACATGGCATAGGCAATAGCCCCCTTCATATCAGGCGCTCCCATTTGTGCCATGATGCTTCCATCTTTATACCCCACCATGGAATGAACAATACTCTGGGGATGGACAAGCACCTGAATTTTTTCAGGACTAACCCCAAATAGATGAACTGCTTCAATAATCTCAAGACCTTTATTCATCAATGTGGATGAATCAATTGTAATTTTATGCCCCATGTTCCAGGTGGGATGATTAAGGGCGTCTTTTAATGAAATATCCTTGAATGCATCAAAGGGCATTTCTCGAAAAGGTCCTCCGGAAGCTGTCAGAAATATTGTTTTCAAGTCTTTATTCTGGTTTCCCAAAAGGCATTGAAAAATAGCACTGTGTTCACTGTCCACAGGCAAAATTGAAACACCATTTTCCAGGGCTTTGGCCATAACTATCTCGCCTGCCATGACCAGGGTTTCCTTATTGGCAAGGGCAATCTGTTTTTTTGATTCAATGGCACAAAGGGCTGGTTTAAGACCCACCGAGCCCACCATGGCCAAAAGAACCATATCTGAATCCCCATAGGAGGCAGCTTCGCAAAATCCAGCTTCACCAAACAGTATTTGAGGTCTGTATGTCCCTTTTAATATCCTGGAAAGTTCCAAAGCTTTTGTTTCATCCAACACAGAAACCAGTTCAGGCTTAAATTCTTCAATCTGCCCGGCAAGACAGTCTATATTATTTGCTGCCGTCAATGCCTTTACCTGGAATCGATCCGGATGCATCTTGACAATTTGTAAAGCACTGTTACCGATTGAGCCTGTTGAACCTAATATTGACAGCCGTTTCATAAAACAAATACCAGATAGACATACAAAACAGGAATGGCTAAAAGCAACCCGTCTATTCTATCGAGCATTCCGCCGTGCCCGGGAAGAATCCGGCCGGAATCTTTAATGCTTGATGCCCGTTTCATGGCAGATTCAAACAAATCACCAATTTGCCCGGCAATGGAAAGCATGAAAGACGCTGGTATGGTAAGAAAGGATAAGGACAAGTCACTAAAAAAAACCTGACAAAAAATAAATCCGGCAACCATTGAGGCTGTCATACCACCAAGGGATCCTTCAATAGTTTTATTGGGACTGATGTTGGGAGCAAGCGCATTTTTCCCCAAAAAGGTCCCACTGTAAAATGCGCCCGTATCATTGGCAAAAATAACAATTAGCAGCCAAATAATCCAAAGAGTTCCCCCGTCCAGTTCTTTAATGAAAATCAGAAGAGATAAGGAAACCGGGATATAAACAATGCCCAGGACCTGCTTGGAAATGATATCGAATATGAAATGATTACCGGCAAACCGGGACAATACAAAAATTGATAAGGCCATAAGATTCATGGCAAGGATTAAAAACAAAATCTCCAACGACCCCAGACAGGCACTGATACTAAGTGCCATCGAAACAGTGTAGGAGATAATCTTTATCGTATTGGAAAGATAATCTTCATCATTTTTAAAAATGATTCTCAAGTATTCACGAATGGAAAGTATGCCGACAACTGAGATCAGTACGGCAAACAATAATGTGCTGCCCTTAATGAGTATCCATAAAATTATGGGGGCAAGTACGAATGCGGTTATCCATCGTTTGATGTGCTGCATGATACCTTACCGAACCTTCGGTCCCTCTTCTGATAATTTTTTAAAATTTCAATAAATTCATCTTTAGAAAAATCCGGCCACAAGGTTTCACTAATATAGATTTCAGAATATGCAGCCTGCCACATCAGAAAATTACTCAACCTATTCTCCCCGCTTGTTCGGATGATCAAGTCAGGGTCAGGCATTGTTTTTGTGTAAAGGTGATTTGAAATTAGATCCTGGGTAATATCATTTGGATCCATTTCTTTTGATTTTATTTTTTTGGCAATCAGTTTAACAGCATTTGTGATCTCTTCTCTTGAACCATAGCTCAATGCAAGATTTAAAACCATTTTATCATTGTTTTTTGTCAAGTCCAGCGTGATGTCAATTTCTTTTTGAACATCTTTGGGAAGTCTGTGTTTTTGACCGATGATGTTGACCCGGATATCGTTCTTTGAAAAAACTTCTCTTTCTGACACAATGAATTTTTTCAAAAGCATCATTAATGCTTTGACTTCTATTTTAGGCCTTGCCCAATTTTCCGTGGAGAATGCGTATAAGGTGAGCATTCCTATCCCCAGTTCTCTTGCAACAGTCACGATGGAACGAACGGTTTGTGTGCCCTTTTCATGCCCTTTTACACGATTCAGTAATCTTTTTTTAGCCCATCTGCCGTTGCCATCCATGATGATGCCCAAATGAAATGGAAGTGTCTGGAGATTAAGGGTCACATTTTGTGATGCGTTAGACTTCAAGAATTTCCTTTTCTTTTTTAGCAAAGATTTCGTCTAACCGCTTAATATTTTCATCAGTGGCTTCCTGAACCTGCTTTTGAGCCTTAAAGCTGTCATCCTCTGAAATATCCCCTTCCTTTTGAAGTTCTTTTAACATTTCGTTTGAATCTCTCCGGATATTTCGAATGGCAACTTTATAATCTTCACAGATTTTAGATACGCTTTTTGCAATCTCTTTTCTTCTCTCTTCTGTTAAAGGCGGTATCGATATTCTGATCAATTTTCCATCATTAGAGGGTGTCAAACCGAGATTTGCTTTTAAGATCGCCTTTTCCACCTGATTAATTACACTGACATCCCAAGGTTTCACCGTAATGAGTCTGCTTTCAGGGATGGATATGGTGGCCATTTGCGACAACGGTGTCTGAGTGCCATAATAATCGACATTAACTCCATCAAGTATTGCCTGGGATGCCCTGCCCGTACGCACTTTTGATAATTCTTTCTCAAAAGCTTTTTCAGATTTACCCATTCTTTCTCTGTTTTCTTGGAGCACTTCATCTATCATAACAATCCGTCCTCAATAATGATCAGCTATTTATTATAAATTCGAGTACCGATTTCCTGACCCAATACAGCTTTATAAATATTATCTGTTTTATGAAGATCAAACACCTGCAAAGGTAAATCATGTTCCATTGCAAGGGATATAGCCGTCATATCCATTACATGAAGCTGTTTTTCAATGACCCCCATATAAGACAATTCATCAAACATAACAGCATCTTCATGAACAACTGGATCTTTATCATACACGCCATCAACCTGGGTGGCTTTAAAAAGAATCTGTGCCCTTGTTTCATGTGCCCGTAACACAGCTGCCGTGTCGGTTGTAAAATAGGGATTCCCCGTACCTGCAGCAAAAATAACCACCCGGCCCTTTTCAAGATGCCGAATGGCTTTTCGGCGTATAAAGGGTTCTGCAATTTTATCCATACGGATTGCAGACTGCACCCGCGTTGGAACATCACACTTTTCCAGTGCATCACAAATAGCCAGAGAATTTATAACAGTAGCCAGCATTCCCATATTATCTGCAGAAGTTCTGTCCATACCAGCTGAACTTCCGGCAATACCCCTGAAAATATTTCCACCGCCTACAACAATAGAAACCTGTACATTAAGACGGTAAACTTTTTCAATCTCAGCCGCAACATAATGAATCATTTCAGGTGTAATACCAAAGCCCTGATTTCCCATCAGGGCTTCTCCACTCAGCTTAATTAAAACCCTTTCAAACTCCGGTGCTTTACTCAAGATTCTATTCTCCTATCTGGAAACGTACAAATCTTTTTATCTGAATATTTTCACCAATGCTGCCAATGGTTTCTTTTACTAACTCGGAAATAGTTTGTTGGGGATCTTTTACATACTGCTGACTCATCAGACAGACCTCTTTGTAAAATTTCTCCACTTTACCTTCAACAATTTTGTCAATAATATTTTCCGGTTTGCCTTCTTCAAGCATTTGTGCCCGAAAAATCTCTTTTTCTTTTTCGATCACGGCTAAATCAATATCTTCAGGGTTAAGCCCCATTGGGTTTGCTGCAGCAATATGCATTGCAATATTTTTTACAAACTGCTGAAAATTTTCTGTTTTAGCAACAAAATCAGATTCGCAGTTAACCTCAAGAAGCACGCCCAGTTTAGAACCTGTATGAATATAAGAAAAAATCAAACCTTCAGAAGTTGAACGGCCGGCTCTTTTAGCAGCTTTTGCCAAACCTTTTTTTCTCAATAGATCAACTGCATTCTCCATATTACCTTCTACTTCAGCAAGGACCCTTTTACAATCCATAATACCTGAGCCTGTAGCTTCACGAAGCTCTTTTACCATTGCTGCGGAAATTTGCACCATTTTTTTTACTCCTTATCTTTCTCAGTCGCTTCTTCTGTAACTTCAACTGGTGTTGTTCTTCTTTTTATTTTTTCAACGACAGGGCCATCCGTACCATCGGAAAGAACCTCAATCGACACTTTTTCATCGGAAAACTCTATCTTTTCTTCTTTACCGCTTTTATCTGATTCAGCCTGTTGTTTTTCTTCATAAAGCGATCTTCCATCTATACAGGCATCTGCCATACGAGAGGCAAACAGACGAATGGATCTAATGGCATCATCATTACCCGGAATCACGAAATCTATATCATCAGGGTCACAATTTGTATCAACAACGGCAATAATTGGAATCCCTAACCTTTTACCTTCTTTCACTGCTATGGATTCATTTTTAGGATCAACGACAAAAATTGCCCCAGGCAATCTTTTCATTTCACTGATACCGCCAATGGCAAACTCCAGCTTGGTTTTTTCCTTGAGCATTTTTGCCTGCTCTTTTTTAGGATAATTTTCAAGAGTTCCGTCATTTTCAATTGAATTCAAAAAGTGAAAACGGGTAATATTATTCTTAATGGTCTGAAAATTTGTCAGCATGCCACCCAGCCATCTGTTCTGAACATAAAATTCTTCAGCACGGTTTGCTTCTTCATAAATAGCTTCCGAAGCCTGCTTTTTTGTTCCAACGAAAAGGATATCCTGACCGTTGGCTGCCACATTTTTAATAAAATCATGAGCTGTTTTGAACAATTTTACGGTCTGTTGAAGGTCAATAATATAAATCCCGTTTCTTGCACCAAAGATATATTTTTTCATCTTTGGGTTCCAGCGTTTGGTCTGATGTCCGAAATGAACACCTGCTTCCAAAAGTTCTCTGATTGTAATGTAAGCCATTTGTTCTCCAAATTAATTAATGGTTGTTTCCACCATTCAGATCATCCTTAAAATTCGACTTTTTATCAAAGCACCTGAATTTTAAGTCCCTGAATGTGAGTTTTTTCTATCCAACAAAAATCCTAATTTATATATCAAAAATCTTTTTTTTAATCAATCGATTTTTTTAATTAGAGCCACTCTGTTATGTCCTGCCAAATCCCTTATAAAATCGATAAATTCATATTCTTTATACTGCCCTGAAATACTTTGCATTATTTCTTTTTGATCAAACCCTATCTCAAGCAAAATTATTCCACCCGGGACAAGATAATTATGAGCGTTTTTCAAAATTGATCTATAACTATCAATTCCGTCTGTTCCCCCATCAAGTGCAAGCATGGGTTCAAATTCTTTTATTTCAGATTCCAGCCCTTGTATATCTGCTGTGGGAATATAGGGTGGATTTGAAACAATCAAATCAAATCTTGAATTTCCCCCCAGCGGGGAAAACCAGGAACCTGCAAAAAAACGTATCCTATCCCTGGCTATTTTTTCAGCATTCCTTTTTGCAATCGCAAGTGCTGCCAAAGAGATATCGCTGGCAAAATACAAATTATTGGGAACCGCCCTTGCCAGAGAAACAATAATCGCGCCGGAACCTGTCCCCAATTCAAGAATCATCATAGGCCGGCAAAGACCTTGATAGGTTTTTAAAATTTTTAACGCTTGTTCGACAAGGGTTTCCGTGTCAGGTCGGGGAATTAAAACATCATGGGACACTTCAAAATCAGATTCAAAAAAACCTTTTTCCCCTGTGATATAGGCCACGGGCTCATTTTGGATTCTTCTTTTAATTAAGAGTTTAAAACCTGATAATTCATTTTTATGAAGGGGGCGGTCGTATTGAAGATAAAGGTCAAGCCGTTTTATGCCAAGGCAATGGGCAAGCAGTATTTCACCAGTCAACCTGGGACTTTCAATGGAATATTTTTTTAAATAGGAGGTGGTCCAGGAAAGAACCTTAATGATTGTCCAGTCATTCAATTTTTTTTAGGCAATTTCGTTTAATGCCTGAGCCTGATTGTATGAGTTAAGCTCATCAATGATTTCCTGGATATGACCTTCCATGATATTGTCCAGCCGATAAAGTGTTAGGCCAATTCGATGATCCGTCATTCTGCCTTGTGGAAAATTATATGTCCTGATTCTACCGCTTCTATCCCCTGTGCCCACCTGGCCTTTTCTCTCGGCAGCTCTTTTAGCATCCTCTTCTCTTACTTTAGCATCAAGGATACGGGACTTAAGAACACCCATGGCCTTGGCCTTATTTTTATGCTGGGACTTCTCATCCTGACAAGTGGCTGTAACACCTGTTGGAACGTGGGTAATCCTCACCGCAGAATCTGTTGTATTTACTGACTGTCCACCAGGTCCTGAAGACCTGAACACATCAATTTTCAGATCAGCAGGATTAATCTCAATATCAACATCTTCCGCCTCGGGAAGAACGGCTACTGTTACAGCAGACGTATGGACCCGGCCCTGGGTTTCTGTTTCAGGTACCCGTTGAACACGATGTGTGCCGCTTTCATATTTAAAACTGCTGAATGCACCCTTCCCCTTCACAAGCATAACAATCTCTTTAAACCCGCCCGAACTGGAGACATTTTTCTCAATAATCTCCATGGTCCAGTTTTTGGATTCAGTATACCTTGAATACATTCTGAACAGATCTCCAGCAAAGATACCGGCCTCTTCTCCACCCGTTCCCGCACGGATTTCGATGAGAACATTTTTAGCATCCCGAGGGTCTTTGGGTATCAAAATAACATTGAGCTGAGATTTATGGGTTTCTATTTTTGATTCAAGATCCGGTATCTCTTCTTTGGCCATTGCCCGCATTTCAGGATCACTATCTTTTAAAAACTCTTTTGCCTCTATTAATTCCGCCAAAAGCCCTTCATATTCCCTGAACTTTGGAACAATTTTATTGAGCTCACCATGTTCAATCAAATACGCCTGGTATTTTTTTTGATCGCAGATAACGGCCGGATCACTCAAAAGCTGTTCAAGCTTAATAAATCTTTCTTCAATGACTTTTAATTTTGCTATCATAATTTAAAAACTCAAAAGGGGTTCTTGAGTAAAGACCCCTTTTATATTACAAATTATAGAAAGTGTTGAATAGTGTCCGATCGAAACGCGCTTATTTTTTTGTCCAAACACTAAACAAGTTTGGATGCGTCAAACCCAGCATATTTCTTTTTGAAACGATCAATCCTTCCGGCAGAGTCAACCAGCTTTTGTTTTCCAGTAAAAAAAGGATGGCATTTAGAACAAATTTCCACCTTGATATTCTCTTTTGTTGACCCGACTTCAAATGTTGCACCGCAGGCACAGGAAGCTGTTGATTCTGTGTATTTTGGATGTATATCTTTTCTCATTTGTTTAAAAACTCCTTACCAAGCCTTGTTTCAGGCTATCATTTGATTTCTAATATTATGAATTCATCAATTCAAGAAACTCTTTATTATCCTTTGTTCCTTGCATTTTTTCAAGTAAAAACTGCATACTATCCACAGGGTTTAAACTTGACAACAGTTTTCTTAAGATCCACACACGGTTCAAAACCTTTGGATCAAGCAGCAGTTCCTCTTTTCTCGTTCCAGATTTGTTCATGTCAATGGCAGGAAAAATTCTTTTATCAGCAAGTTTTCTATCCAGAACCAATTCCATATTTCCAGTACCCTTAAATTCTTCAAATATAACCTCATCCATTCTGCTTCCGGTATCAACCAAAGCCGTTGCAATAATGGTAAGGCTACCGCCATCTTCGATATTCCGTGCTGCACCGAAAAATCTTTTGGGCCTGTCAAGTGCATTTGAATCCACTCCGCCGGACAAAATCTTACCAGAAGGAGGCATCACAGAGTTATAAGCCCTGGCAAGTCTTGTAATACTGTCCAGCAAAATCACGACATCATGACCCTGCTCTACGATTCTTTTAGCTTTCTCGATGACCATCTCCGCCACTTGAACATGTCTCTCTGATGGTTCATCAAAAGTTGAACTGACCACTTCAGCATCCACTGATCGTGCCATATCAGTCACTTCTTCCGGACGTTCATCAATCAGAACAATCATTGGAATGATATCACTGTGCGCTTTAACCATGCTATTGGCTATATTCTGCAACAGCATAGTTTTGCCTGCTTTTGGTGGAGAGACAATCAAACCGCGCTGACCAAATCCGATGGGTGACATCAAATCTATTACACGCATGGCATAATTGTCTGATTCAGCCTCAAGATTCATTTTACGTTCAGGATATAGGGGTAAGAGATTATCAAAAAGGATTGTTTCAGCAGCAAGTTCTGGATTTTGAAAATTAACAGCCTCAACTTTAAGCAATGCAAAATATCGTTCAGAATCTTTGGGTTGTCGAACCTGACCTGAGATGGTATCTCCGGTTCTCAAATTAAATCTTCTAATTTGTGATGGAGAAACATAAATATCATCAGGACCGGGAAGATAATTATATCCTGGAGCTCTTAAAAATCCAAAGCCGTCCGGGAGAATCTCCAGCGTGCCTTCACCATAAATCTGGCCGCTATCTTCGATGTTTGTCTGGAGCAGTGTAAAAATCAAATCCTGTTTTTTAAGCCCGCCGATCCCTTTAATTTTATATTCCTTAGCAAGCTTGGTCAACTCACTAATCTTCATCTTATTCAACTCTACAAGGTTCATTCATTCTCCCAAATTTTGTTTATTATCTTTTACAGACTACAGTATTTTGTTGCGGCACACCTTTTTGAAGTCTGAAAGCCAAAATGATATGAAAAACAGACGTGATGGTTGAGGTTTATTTTATTACCGTCAAATTAATAAGGCAAAACACTTAGGTTGTCAAGAATTCTTTTTCGATTTTATCAAAGAGTTTATCAACAGATTCAAAGAGTTCGGCCATTGTCCCCTTGTTTATTACAACATGGTCTGCCATTGCCATTTTATCTTCCTGGGACATTTGCAGGTCCAGCATCTTTTGGGCATTTTTATTTGACACTTCATCCCGGTTAGAAATTCTTTTTACAAGATCAATATCCTGCGCCACGACAGCAATCGTGACATCAAATTGTTTCTTCATGCCCAATTCAAAAAGTAAAGGCACTTCAACTGCCACTGCCTTTTTTTCTTTATACACTGCATTTTCTATTTGCAGGACCATCTCCCTTAAAATTTGGGGATGTAAAATATCTTCCACTTTTTTTCGCAGTATGGCATCATCCACAATGACATTTCGCAGTCTTGTTCTGTCCAGGGTCCCATCCTTTTGGACTATAGACCGACCAAACACTTCTACGATCTTTTTAAACCCCGGCATTCCCGGTTCCACAACTTGTCTTGCGATGACGTCACAATCCAGAGTACCCAGGCCGTGTGTCTTAAACCGATGACAGACAAGACTCTTTCCCGAGCCTGCTGATCCTGTAACTGCAATCCTTAAAATTTTCATTATATTTGAAATATTGAGATCTGCGTATGGTTTTATTAAAATTTGCACGTTCGTAACAATATTGACTATATTACGGTTTTATGGTAGTTTTCAAGACAAATTTTAATAATATTTTGAAAGGATTTAGATTGTGGAAAGAACATTATCAATAATTAAACCCGATGGGGTTGCAAAAAACGTGATTGGCGAAGTAATCAAACGTTTTGAAACCGATGGTATTAAGATAGCCGCCATAAAAATGATTCATCTGACAAAAATCCAGGCCCAGGGATTTTATGATGTTCATAAAGAACGCCTGTTTTTTGGCAGCCTGACTGATTTTATGACTTCAGGACCTATTGTTGTCATGGTTCTCGAAGGAGAAGATGTGATTGCAAGAAACAGAAAGCTCATGGGAGCCACTAATTTTGAAGAAGCAGAAGAAGGCACTATCAGAAAAGATTATGCAACAAATATAGAAAAAAATGTTGTCCATGGTTCTGATGCACCTGAAACAGCTGCTTTTGAAATCGGATATTTTTTCAATGATCTTGAAATTCAGAAAAGATAATCCACAATTTTCATAAAACCAAAACCGCAGTCTTAAAATTTACTTTTTTAAGACTGCGGTTTTTCATTATTGTTACTTTACAAATTTTTCAATTTCTTACTACACGATACACCCTGTTTCTCAATCCTTATTGCAACATTAGGGTTTACCAGTGAATATTTGAGAATTCATCTTTCCTGTTTTATAACCATCTATATCAATACTGGTATGCTCAAATCCAATTTTTATAAAAGCTATTGAGATCTTTTGCCGGATTTCTTTGTTAAATATAGTTTCAACCAATTCAGGGGCAACTTCAATCCTGGCTGATTTCCCGTGGCATCTCACACGCACTTGAGCAAATCCCAGATTCTGCAGAAAAACTTCTGCTTTATCAACCATAACAAGAGGTTCATACTTTATTTTAATATTATAGGGAATCCGTGTTGCCAGACAGGATTGTGATGGCTTGTCCCAGGTTTCAAGGTCAAGTTCTTTTGAAAGCCGCCGGATATCTGATTTGGTAAACTCTGCATCTGCCAGAGGAGAAAGGAAACCCAGTTCTTTTGAGGCTTTTAATCCTGGCCGGAAATCTTTTAAATCATCCAGATTTACCGCATGAAGCAAGGTGCTGATTCCCAAGTTTTCAGCAGTCTGTCGTATAAGTGAGAATAATTGTTTTTTACAATAATAGCACCGCTGGGTAGTATTGCGAGCCACATCTTCATTTTCAAGAATGTCCACATTGAGACAGATATGCTCAACCCCGATTGAACTGGCGATTCTCTTTGCAGACTCAATTTCTCTTTTTGGCACAAATTGTGATGATACAGTTATGGCAAGTAATTTTTCAGGATTGACTTTTTTTGCCACAGCCAGAAGAAACGAACTGTCAACACCGCCTGAAAACGCCACTGCAAAAGAAGACAGCTTTGTTAATTGTTTCTCAATATCCTTAAGGTTTTTTAACAATCTATTTTTCCTGAATTAATGTGCATAAATCTCAAATTTAGTTTCAGAGCTGGTAAGGGTATC
>Ga0233437_1002405_pt1 | contig 28397 bp, 27 predicted proteins | sample SI_122_August201_FD_182714 | JGI IMG/M metagenome (GOLD analysis project Ga0233437, IMG submission 182714) | Seawater microbial communities from Saanich Inlet, British Columbia, Canada - SI_122_August2016_200_MG | ecosystem: Environmental > Aquatic > Marine > Inlet | place: Canada: British... | reverse complement strand
TAAGTATGGTTCTGGTGCAAATAATTTTCGAATCACAACAAACAGTATATTGACCTTACAAAATTAACACTATACCTTGTAAACAAAATATTTTTGCTCCAGTGCCTAAATGCAGATGGGTCACTCTAAAGCTCAAAACTATCTCGTTTTTTAGATTTTTCATTTCTAGTTTTTTCACAGCTTTAACTAGGCTTGTTTTCTTTCTTTTCCCTCTTAGCAAGTAATCTTATTATAGGAAAGATAAAAATACTTGCAAATCCTCCAACTATATAACCACTAGAAATAGATATTTTTTCTGACAAAAAACCATATCCAACTTGTCCAAAGACACTTCCGGTAGAACCAATAAGTGAGTCAAAAGAAATAATAGTAGCGCGATGTTCACTCGGAATTAAACTATGTAAATAACTTTGTTTCAAAGGAAAAATTAATCCAAGCGTAGATGCAAATATGATAAATGCAATTACCGCAATAATAAACGAATTAGTGAATCCTACAACTAAAATCGTAGCGGTTTGTATTGAATAAGATAAGAAAAGGATAGACGATCTTTTCTTAAATAATTTTTTAAAACGATTAAGAAGTAAGCTGCCGATAATTTGTGCAATAGTTAACATAGCAGATATTAATCCGACAAGCCAAACAGCATTCTTATTGCCGTATAAATCAAGAAAATATGGCTGCCATGCATACCAACCCCACATCATAAAGCTCGAAAAGACAAATGTAATCATCATTAAATAGCGAATAGAAATATTTTTCACCCCAAATTTAACACTTTTAGAGGCTATGCTCTTCATTTCACTTGGTATAGTCCTAATTGTAAGTGGTTTCTTCTTATATCCTAAATCGTGCATTGTGAAAAAGGCAAAAATGAATACAAAAAGCTGAATAACTGCTCTTAGAACATAAGGAAAGCTTAGATTGAGAGTGCCGATGAAACCGCCAGAAGTTGTTCCTATAAGCATAGCAATACTACTCACAATATTCCCCTTGGCAAAAACTGAATCAAGGGTACCTTCAAAATGTTTTTCATGTAAGGCATCGACTAGCCATGCTTCCACAGCACCGGAATAAAAAGTATATGCAAGCCCAAGAACAATAGACATGCTGCAAAAAAGCGAAAAATTATTTGGGAGTCTTGCAACAAAAACATAGCCAATTGTCCCTATCATCATAACAAACGTACTAAATAGAAAAGACATCCTTCTTCCAAGTGTATCTGCGAAAACTCCAGTAGGTATCTCAAAAACTGCCATACTAGCTGAGTACACAGCATTTATTATAAAAACCTGAAATATATTCATACCTGCATCAAGTAAGAACAAAGTATTAATTCCCCAAATCAAGGATGTTGATAAAGTGTACGTGAATGTAATAATAATAAATGTTCTAATAATTTTACTATTTGCATTATTCATAATATTATCCTAACTTGCTTATTAGCTTAAAGTACAGAGTCTAGACCACCATAAACGGCAGCACTTCAGCGTTATAATTTTAATCTATTTTAATTTAAAGACACAAACTTTTTGCATACACTTTTACTCAGTTGTTCCCAAATTGATATTGAAAAATTATTTTGACTTTCTATTAAAGATGGCTGCTATTTGATATTTAAAATTTCCTTCACAACAAATCATTTTTCCTTCGATTATCGAATTATAGAGTATTATAGTAAATTATAATTAAAAACTAAATAATGAAAGAATAATTTTTAATATCATAAGAGGCTTAAGCTAAATCAAAATAAGAATTATATCGATGACGTAGAGAATGAATTCACCAGCCATGAGCTTGTCAATGTGCAGCCAAGCAGTGTCTTCATTAAGCACAACTATGCCGTAGTGCGTATAACTGTGAGAGATGACTTCTTAATCGCCGAAGCGTATCAAAGAAAAGTTATAGCATCCATGCACTCTTGACATAAAATCTCTGCAAGAAAAGATGCTGTAATCTGCCTTCTTCTATACTTTTTCCAAAATGGCGACGGTCGTTTCTATCCCCTGATCGGCTGCGCCTCCTAACAGTAGATTGCACATGGAAAATCCTCACTTTTCGAACAGAGGTACACCGCTTTATAGAAATCCTGTCTTTAATATTCTTCACGTATTCCGAACTCAGCAGATTCGACCTATTCATCCAGGCGGCTAATCAATTTAATTATTTCTTCAAGTAGTATATAATGCTCTTTTTCTTGTTCAATAAGTAATATGCATATATCTCGATTTTCTTCGGATTCGGAAAAAAGCCTACCATTACTATTATTACATAGTATATCATTATTTCGAATGGATGTGTTTTATCATATAAACAATAAAAAACTAATAAGTTAATTTTCACATACTCAGAAATATAAATTAAGCATTTCATGTCGCAAATATGTCACGTGACAAACGAGATCGTATGAAGGTCAGTGTTGCTCAGTATAATGAAAGCACCCGATTTTACGCTTATTTAGGGCAGAGACGCGCATGTATGAGGGTTGGTGACACTTAGTGAAAAGAAGCAGATGCGACTGGAAATCGTGTTTACGTTTATACACTCACGGATATATAAATAAATTTCATCGATTATAGTGATATTAAAGCATCATCCAGACAATTATCATATGGCACCTTGTAGTCAAGTGCTCTTAAAATATCATATCTCCATCTGGAAGGGTGTGAAAGCATGGTAAAGCTCTTGCTGATTACTTCACCAGTCCTATCTGATTTCAATAATCTATGCTGTAAAATAAATTCTATTGATCGTGCCTTCATTGTAATCAACTCTATAAGAATAGTTATGGTTTTGATACTCTGATATGCCCTCCAGTAGCGATATTGTTGATGGATATCTAACTTTAATGTAAAATAAACTTTATATGGTATAATAAAATATATTCAGTATTTTAGGAGAACAATATAATGTTAAGACCTCCGATAAAAGAATTATTGATCGCACCTTGTGGTATGAACTGTACAATCTGTCATGCTTATCTACGTGATAAGAATACCTGTGTAGGTTGTCGTACTTACGATGTTGATAAAAGTGCTTATTGTCAAAATTGCTATATTAAAAACTGTGATAATATAAAGAAAAGCAAGTCAAAATTCTGTTATGAATGCGTGGATTTCCCATGTAAGAGACTTAATCAACTCGATAAACGTTATAGAACTAAGTATCATATGAGTATGATAGAAAACTTAGAAAATATAAAGCGTTTAGGCGTTGATGCTTTTATTAAAAATGAAGAAAAACGATGGACATGCAAAAATTGTGGCAGCTTGATTTGCATACATAAGATTAATTGTTTAAACTGCAATGAACCTTGGGCGGCTGACTAATTCTTATAGAAGATTTTACCTCTCACACAAACAGATGCAGCTTATTTTTTAAACTCACATTATCAATAAATAAAACAGGCTCTCACATTTTGTAAGAACCTGTTTTTATATCTTCTAAATTAATAGCTAAGCGCTATTTTATACCTTCAAAGCTTGCTTTAACATGCTTATCATCAAGCTTCGGCTTACTAGCCAATTGTACAACTACTATAACAATAATTGATATGCTTAATGAAATAATCAAAGGATCAACAAATTGAATTATTGCATCAGGAGCAGACAACATAGGTTTGTTAAATATCAATTGACATACCTTTAATACAACAGATTCTTTAGAATGAACAAACATCATCCACAGTAAACTACTTGTAAATCCAGCCAGCATACTTGATATAGCAGCTGCCTTTGTAAGCTTTTTGCAGTATAATGCTCCAAAATACATAGGTAAGAAAGAAGCACCACAAAGCCCAAAGAACAAACCAGTACTGATAGCAATTGCACCGTCCCAAACAGTTGGAAGAACGTAAGCTAAGAAAATTGTAAACACGATTGCGACTAAAACGCCTAATCGTGTGATTAGTAATCCTTTTTTACCGGTAGAATCGTCAACCTTGAATATATCGCGACCAACAGCTGTTCCGATTGCATGGAATTGAGAACTTATAGTAGACATACCTGCCGCCATAAGGACAACTAAGAAAACGGTAACAAACCATGCCGGCATAAAGTTATCCAAAAACATTGGTATAATACCATCTGTACCACCAGCAGCTGCAACAGATATCAGGCCTTGAGATTCGAAAAACATTACATTAGAAAGCGAACCAACAATAAATGCAACACCAGTCATCAATAAGATAAATACACCGCCGATAGGGATCGCTCTGTTAATTTCTCTATCAGATTTAACAGTCATAAAGCGAACTGCTAATTGTGGTTGTGCTAAAACACCGATACCAACACCCATAACTATGCTAGATACTACAATCCACCAATACTTAGAGAAAAGAGCGGGCATGGATGTCCATCCTTTAAATCCACCTGCTTGTAATCCGGCTATCTGCTCTGAGACTGCCGGGTTGGCTGCTAAGTCAGTCAGCTTTTGATGTGCTGCTGTTACTCCGCCAAGTTTTGAATATACAGCGATTAATAAAATCGTCATACCAACCAGCATTAAGCCTCCTTGGAAAGCATCAGAATACATTACACCCTTAATTCCTCCAAAGAATACATAAGCTGCAACAATTAAAGCGAAAACGAGCAATGCGACATTATAATTCATGCCTAATGCATTTTCAAGTATCTTTGATACACCAATCATAACCGCAGCGGTATATATCGGCATAAACAAAAAGATAACAATCCCTGCAAACTTTTGAATAAATTTCGACTTAAATCTTTTTCCTAAAAGCTCTGGGAAAGTATGAGCATTAAGGTTATGTCCCATACGTCTTGTTCTTTTACCAAAGAAAATAAAGGCAATAAAGACTCCAAGAAAAATATTTAAAAATGTCAGCCATAATAAACTGAATCCAAATACGCCTGCATTACCACCAAACCCAACTATGGCCGACGTCGATATGAATGTCGCTCCATAAGAGAGTGCCATTACCATTGGATGGATTTTACGTCCACCAAGTAAGTAATCCTTTGTGTTTTTTGTTCTGTTATAGCCTAAATACCCAAGTATAGCAACTACAAAAAGATAAAGAACTATAACTACTATTTGTACAATATTAATTTCCATTTAACTTCTCCATTCCTCTCTTATTTAGATATCCAGCTTTTCAGCCATATCTTGTTCTGTTTTATCCCACTTCTTATCTGCCTTGCTCTCTGTATCAGCGCCCTTGTTCCAGTTTATAATACCGTAAACGACACAAGCAATTGCTGATAATATGCATAACGCATATGCTGCAAAAATTGAAAAATCTCCTAGTCCTAACACTAATCTCACCTCTCCTAAAAATATTTTTTGAAACATAAAAAAAGCCATATGGCAGATACCATATGACAACACAAAGTCTAATGACATCAAATTAAAGATGCCCCAAAGACTATAATATTCTCCTACAAATTCTACCATTCTACCATATAATTATATTCATTATACCCTTTGCTGTCAACTGATTATTAATCTACAAATTTTTGTTTATTAAATATTTGCTTTTAAACTAACAGTTAAACTAGTTGTAACCTTTTTGACAAATAAGTTTCGTCATTATATAATTAATTATACTATTAAGTTCCATACTAAAGGAGGAATTATGATGCGATTTATAATATCAAAATTCAGCTTAATTATTATTGTTATTCTAATTCTTGCAATGGTTTCAGGCTGTGGAGTGCAGAAAGATAAAACGACCGACTTACAAAACTCAGAGACTTCCTCAGAAACTGAAGAATTAAGTCTGTCTTTAACACTTGAAGAACTCACCAAGTATGATGGTAAGGGAGAAAATCCTGGTTACATAGCTGTCGATGGTATAATTTATGATATTTCCAAAGTTCCACAGTGGGCAGGAGGAATGCATAGAGGTTTTTCAGCTGGGCATGATGTAACAGAAGATATCAACAACTCACCTCATGGCGTTTCTAGGCTAAAAGGTATTCCGATTGTAGGCATGCTTGAATAATAAAATGCTGCTGATCTAAATAAAATCACTATCGCTAACGTTCACTTTTCGAAGATATTATATTTTTATAAGCAGGTTATTTTTAGTAGCCTATTTAATCCAAAAATATCTGCATTTCTAAATGCTATTAATTTGCTCTTTATCTATTAATGAAAATTCATTTTTCAGGAATAAGGTGGAATTATGAAAATAAGAGATTTAGCATCAAAATACAAAAAACTTTATTGTGTGTGCCTTGAAGATTGGTCTGATGAAATGAAAGAAGCAGGAGACCATAAAGCAAAATGGTATGACCAAATGAAAGATAAAGGTTTAAGGGTAAAACTTGCCGAAGATGATAATGGTGTTATTGGAGGAATGATTCAGTATATACCGATAGAACATTCATTTGCGCTAGGTAAAGATCTATATACTATTCTTTGTATTTGGGTACATGGACATAAACAAGGCATAGGTGATTATACGAATAAGGGAATGGGCAAAACTTTATTAAAAGCGGCAGAAGAGGATGTGAAAAACCTTGGAGGCAAAGGTCTTGTTGCATGGGGGCTCACTATTCCCGCGTTTATGAGAGCTTCATGGTTTAAAAAACAGGGGTATGAGATTGTTGATAAAGATGGTATAACTGCCTTGCTTTGGAAGCCGTTTTCAAAAGAAGTCCAAAAGCCAAAACTTATACATCAAATTAAGAAGCCTGAAAAGATTAAAGGACAAGTTACAGTATATGCATTTAAAAATGGCTGGTGTCCAGCTTCTAATCTTGTATATGAAAGAGCAAAAAGATGCAGTTCCAGTTTAGGCGAAAAAGTGGTCTTTATTGAGTTTAATACTACAGACCCAAAAGTATTTTCCGAGTGGGGAATTATGGATGGTCTGTTTGTAAACAATAAGCAGATTAGAACAGGCCCTCCCCCATCTTATGATACAATATATAAAATCATACAAATACAATTAAGAAAACTCTAAAAGTTTTTACCAGCTTAAAACAAAAAAGACATCTTTGAGGATGTCCTTTTTGTTCCATGTCGAAGATAAGGGTCTAAGTCGACTATACCGATACCTAATGGTTTCGCATTAATACTTCATAATATGTTGCCTGTTTTGTTTTTTATATTATTCGTTCTCTTAAGTATTTTTATGTTGCTTGCTCAGCCCACGCACATAATATAAGCCTGCCCAAAGGGCAAGCTTTTTCTATGGTGCCGAAGGTGGGGGTCGAACCCACACGGTATTACTACCACTGGATTTTGAATCCAGCACGTCTGCCAGTTCCATCACTCCGGCGTAATTTTATGCAAGACCAATATTAGCATAAATTATATCTTAAGTCAATATTCTGAGCTGTTAATTATGCCAATAGAAATCCATGTTTTGCTCCCAATAATTTTATTTTCGTACGGCTGTTTAAACATATTGATGTTTTTTTACAAATAATTTCTTACTAAGTTTGATCACAATTTATGTTCTATTTATTAATAAAATAAATCTTGCATTTTATATCAGTTATGTTATAATAACTGTTGCGACTTTGAAAATCTAGGCGTAAAAGCTATTATTATATTAAATAGAGGTGAGAGAAATGAAGGAAGGAATACATCCGAAGTATTATACATGCAACGTAAAATGTGCTTGTGGAAATACATTTGAAACAGGTTCGACAAAAGAAGAAATGAAAGTGGAAATTTGTTCAGAATGTCACCCATTCTTTACAGGCAAACAGAAACTTGTAGACACAGGCGGACGTGTAGACCGCTTTAATAAAAGATATGCTCAAAAGTAATATTACTTTTAGCATGCTTTAACGTATTAAAAGATAAGACCGAAAACGCCTTTTTTTAAGTTAGGGTTGTTGTTTCGGTCTTTTTGTTATTTATTATGGTGATTTTGAAAGGAAAACTTATGAGAGTATGTGAAATAGGCGGACAGGGCGTTTTAGAAGGCGTCATGATGCGTGGGCCAAAGGTTTCTGCACTTGCGGTTAGAAAATCTACAAAAGAGGTAGTTTTAACTAAGACTGATTTTGTTTCTAAGACAAAAACAAACAAGTTTTATGGGCTGCCGGTAATTCGCGGTATTGTCTCTTTTGTTGAAATGATGTTTTTTGGAGTAAAAACAATATCTGATTCAGTAGAACTTTTTGATGAAGAAGGTACAGACAATGAGCCTTCTAAGTTTGAAAAATATATTGCAAAAAAAACCGGAAAAAGCCCTATGGATGTTATGATGTTTTTTGCTGTAATTTTGGCGATTGGGTTTGCTGTTCTTTTGTTCTTTATTCTGCCAAACTTTGTAACAGGGTTTGTTTCAAAAAATATAGAGTCTAACATATTAAAAAACCTAGTTGAAGGTTTAATAAGGATTAGCGTTTTTGTTTTATATGTTTTTTCAATCAGTTTTATAAAAGACATAAAAAGATTGTTTATGTATCATGGCGCAGAACATAAAGTTATTAATTGCTATGAACATGAAAAAGAGCTAAACGTTAAAAACGCACAATCACTTACAACACTTAATCCAAGATGCGGAACAAGCTTTTTGCTTATTGTTATGGTAATTGCAATATTGCTTTTCTCTCTTTTTGGTTGGAGTGATGTATGGTATATAAGAATTGGTTTAAGGCTTTTACTGCTGCCTGTTGTTGCAGGAATATCATATGAAATTTTAAAGGGCATGGCAAAATCAGAGCATATTATTGTTAGGATTCTTCGAGCACCAGGTATGGCTTTACAGCGATTAACTACTAAAGAGCCCACTGACATGATGGTTGAAGTTGCCTTATTAGCATTCAAAGGTGCAGAAGGAATCACCGCAGAAGAAGAGATGGAGCAGATGCGAGTTGATTTTTCTCATGGAGCGGTTAAGACAAAAAGCGAAGAAGGCGAAGATTTAGTTAAAGAGGAAGAAAGTGAAACCGAAAAAAAATAAAGCACTTAATCTTTTAAAATATGCAAAAGACTATCTAAGTGACAAGAATATTCAGGATAGTGATCTTGAAGCAAAACATATTGTATCTTTTGTTTTAGATATTAATCATTCTGACCTCTTTTTAAACAACAGCCTTAAATATCATTTTATCGATTTTATAAAAGCAAAACGAATGTTAAAAAAAAGAGTGAAGGGTATGCCTTTGCAATATATACTAAAAGAACAGGAATTTTATGGGCTAAAGCTATATGTTGATAAGCGGGTGTTAATCCCTCGAAGCGAAACAGAACTTTTAGTCGAAAAGGCATTAAACCATGCAAAAGAATTTAAATCACCGAAGATCTTAGATCTTTGTACTGGGTCTGGGTGCATCGCAATAGCAATAGAAAAAAATCTGTCTAATGCTGAAGTTTTTGCATCAGATAAAAGCAAAAATGCATTGAGAATTGCTAAGAAAAATTCAAAAAAGAATCAAGCCGAGGTTACCTTTTATAAGAGTGACTTGCTAAAGGATATAGATAAATCTTTTGATCTGATTGTGTCTAATCCTCCTTATATAAACAAAGAGGATTATAATATGCTTGATAAAAAAGTATTAGATTATGAGCCAAAACTTGCACTTTTAGGCGGCGATGACGGCATGGATTATATTGAAATAATATCAAAGCAAGCTAAACAAAAGCTTAGAGAAAAAGGATATTTGCTTTTAGAGATTGGATGTGACCAAAAAGCTATAACGTGTGAATGCTTAAAAAAGTATGGATATAAAGATATAAGAGCTTTTGCAGATTATTCAAATCATGATAGAATAGTTGTTGGAAGAAAGTAAATCGGTCTAATAAAGATTAGGCATAAAAAATATTAGAGGAATGATAAATGTTTGAAAAATTAGAGAAAATTAAACAGAGATATGATGAGATTTCGGATCTGCTTTCAAAACCCGAAGTGTTTTCGGATAATGAAAAGTATAAAACATTGATGAAAGAGCAATCTTCTATCGAGGAAGTTGTTGAAAAATATCTTCTATATAAGAAAAAAGCAGAAGAGCTGAATGATGCTTCTGAGATGGTTGAGCTATCCGATGATAAAGAAATGCAGGAGCTAGCAAAAGAAGAGGAAAAAGAACTTTCAGATGAAGTAAGCGAATTAACTGAAGAGTTAAAAGTTCTTTTGATTCCTAAAGATCCTAATGATGATAAAAACGTAGTTTTGGAAATCCGTGCGGGAACAGGCGGAGACGAAGCAGCTTTATTCGGTTCGGATTTGCTTCGCATGTATACAAGGTTTTCAGAGCGTGAAAGATTTAAGATAGACTATCTGTCTTCTAATTATACAGAAAAAGGCGGCGTAAAAGAAGTTGTTATTAATATAAAAGGAAAAGGCGTGTTTGGAAAGCTTAAATTTGAAAGTGGTGTTCATCGAGTTCAAAGAGTTCCAGAAACAGAAAGCTCTGGCAGAATTCATACATCTGCTGCGACTGTTGCTGTTTTACCTGAAGCAGAGGATGTTGATATTGTTATAAATCCAAACGAAATAAGAGTAGACGTTTATCGATCCAGCGGAAACGGCGGACAAAGCGTTAACACCACTGACTCTGCTGTTAGAATAACTCATATTCCAACAGGGCTAATTGTAACCTGCCAAGACGAAAAATCTCAGCTAAAAAATAAAGATAAAGCGATGAAAATATTAAAGACAAGACTTTATGACTTAGCAAAGTCTGAAAGAGATTCTGAGCTTTCAGAGAACAGGAAAAGCCAAGTCGGATCTGGAGATAGAAGCGAACGTATAAGAACGTATAATTTTCCACAAGGCAGGGTGACTGATCATAGAATAAATCTTACATTATATAAACTAGATGCCTTTTTAGACGGTGAACTTCATGAAGTATTAGAAGCATTAGCAATAAATGAAAAACAGGAAGCACTTGTAAGCGAATAAATTAGCTAATATAAATGCAAAAGAGCTTGAATATCTTTTGCTTTTTTAATGCCCTAAAAACTTTAAATTCATAAAGCTTAATAATTTGAATTTAATTTTCACTTTATGCTTATATAAAATCAATCTTATAAAAGTATATCTTATAAAAGCAAAAGAATAGAGCCATGAAGCTTGATTCAAAGCTCTATTCTAGTTTAAATATTTTGAAGCCTTTAAGAAATTCTTTTAGTGTGTCTATATTCTTATCAAATTTTTATAAAAAAATAAGCAAAAGTTTCGCCGGTATGTTCTCCTAAGTCTAATCCTTAAATTTATTTTTCCTTAGATACTCTAAGTATGATTTTAGGCTTGATTAATCCAAATAGGATAACTTCGATTTAGATTTTATGAAGTAAGTTTTTTGGAATATCAGCACCACGATATTTATCCAGACTTCCTAATTTCCCCACCCTATCTTTTTTTTGCATATTCACAAATCCGCATTGCTACTTCTTTCATTGAAACTCTATTATCCATACTCATCTTTTGAATACGTCTATAAGCTTCACCTTCAGATATATATTTCGTCTTAATTAAAACACCTTTTGCTTTTTCGATGATTTTTCGATTCTCAAGGTCTTCTTTTACTTTTTCTAATTTTCGTCCAAGGTTAACCATTCGAGTTCTTGCTTGAAATACAATATCCAAGGTGTTAAGCAAAACAAGTTTGTTTAATGGTTTTGCTAAAAGAGTGATATCATGTTCTGCAATCGCTTCAATAGCATAACCTCTTTGAGCTCCACCAACCATGAGAACAACACTGCATAAATTCTCATCTCCAATTATTTTTGCAACTTCTAATCCATTTAAATCGTGCATCTCGAAGTTTATTAGCAAGATATCCGGAGGCGTCTGCCTCACTCTTCTAATCGCTTCGTTTCCAGAAATACATATTTCAGGTACGTGATAACCTGCTCTTGTGAGAACATGTTTTATTTTATGAGCCGCCTCATTACTAGAGACAGCGAGCATAACATTATTAGATTCTGCCACTAAATGCTCTCCTGTACTATAATTATCTATCGCCCTTTTCCGTATTAGTATATATTTATTTTTGATTTAAATCCACTAAAATATATACTTTTATAATGACTTTACGTAATAAAAAAGAGCTTCTATGCCCAATAATATTCTTGGCACTCGAAACGTCATCGTTTTTATATATTTTAATTAAAGCTTTTATAGCATAATCATTTAATTTTGCAAACTTTTTATTTTGTTTTATTTAATAGATTTTTTATACTCAGTGTGTATATTGTTTACAATATTACTTTTTTATGCCTTTTTCAATGGTTTTATCCTGCTTTTTGAAATAAAATGTTATTATTTACATTATTGTACAAGATATTATAATTAGTTGCGTGAAAGTTCATAAAATTAACATTGACAACAATAATTTCTATTGATATCATGTATATAATATATTATAGGGGAGAAATAATATGAAATCTACAGGAATAGTAAGAAAAGTTGATTCTTTAGGTAGAATCGTGTTACCAATCGAACTTCGCAGAGTAATGGGCATCGATATTAAAGATCCAATTGAGATTTTTGTCGATGAAGAAAAAATCATTCTAAAAAAATATCAACCCGCATGTATGTTCTGTGATAATGCAAATGACATAGTGACCTTCAAGGATAAGAAGATTTGCAAAACTTGTCTTGGAGAACTAAACGAATCTCAATGATCTATTGAGATTTTGTAAACTTTGTTTTTACAAACGCTTAGTATAGATGCAGTTTTAACTACTGCATCTTTTTTTGTGTCTCCATTTTCGATAAACTTATTAAGACTTTTAATAATCTGCTCATCAGATACAACAATTTCCTCTTGTTTACACCCTGAAATTATCAATACAATTTCGCCTTTTATATTCCTGTTTTCTATTTTTTTTATAACATCGCTTAAACTGCCACGAATAAACTCTTCATATATTTTTGTAATCTCTCTTGCAAGAACAATTTCTCTTAAACCACCAAGTGATTTTTCCATCTCTTTTAAAGTTTTTAATATTCGATGAGGCGCTTCATAAAGCACAACTGTTCTCGTCTGTGTTTTTATATCTTCAATAGCCTCTTTTCTATCTTTTGCTTTAGACGGCAAAAAACCTTCAAACACAAATTTTTCTCTAAATTTCCCACATGCGCTTAACGCAGCTATCATAGCACATGCACCGGGTATAGGCTCTGCTATAATCCCCTTTTCAACAACTTTTGAAACAAGATCGGCACCAGGGTCGCGTATAAGTGGAGTCCCCGCATCAGAAACTAGTGCAATATTTTTGCCCAAAAGTAAAAGGTCGATAATCTCGTCTTCTTTTACTTTGTCACTATGCTCATGAAAGCTGATCATCTTTTTCTTTATACCAAGATTATTAAGCAGCTTAATAGTATGCCTTGTATCTTCGGCAGCAATCAAATCCACTTCTTCTAAAATTCTAATTGCACGAAGTGTTATGTCTTCCATGTTCCCAATGGGAGTTGCTACTATATAAAGCTTTCCTTTTTCCAAGCTTCTACTCCTCGTTCCTGTGATATATTCTGTCTATTTCTTGGGTATACTTCCCGTCACTATCTCTTACAAAAAGAGGGTAATCAACTCTCAACCCTGCATTGCCGTCTTTTGCTCCTTCTATTAACACCAAGTTCGATTCTACTTTACTTTTTGGGTGAATAAACCGCAGCCTTTTCGGCTCTAACTTAAATTTTTTCATCGTAGTGATAATTTCGGCTAATCTTCCAATCCTGTGGATGAAAAATATTTTACCACCGCATTTTAACATCCTGTTTGAGATCTTACATATGTCAGAAAAAGTGCAATGTATTTCATGTTTTGCAGCTGCACGATATTCATTTTCACTTTTAAGTATCAAGTCACTCTTTTCATATGGTGGATTAACGGTTATAACATCGAAAACCCCATCAATAAGCTTATGAGCATCTTTAATATCTCCGCATAATATCTTAACTTTATCATCTATTCCATTAAGCCTAGTGCTTCTTATCCCCATATCAGCAACATACGGCATAAGCTCTATACCTACAATCTCTATAGCTATATCTCTAGCCGAAAGTAATATCGGGATTATCCCTGCGCCTGTACAAAGATCTAAAACTCTTTCACCTTTTTTAATAGATGCAAAATCTGCAAGCAAAACAGCATCCATACCAAAGCAAAAGCAATCCTTGTTTTGAATAATCTTTAAATCTTTATACTGTAAATCTTCGATAGTCTCATTCTTTTTATCAAATATCATATTACAACCCTAATTTATGCAATATAAGCATAAGCGGAAATAACCTTCTTAATTATATCCCATATTTCTTTGCTTATCTTCTTGTCATCTAAAACACATTCAAATATATCTTTATCTTTTAATCTTACAAAGAATCCACCATCTTCTTTAATATAAAAACCGCTGTTTTTACTATCATCCATATCCTCTTTACTCCAAAACAGCGTCAATTTATCAGCATATGGTCTGCCATCAAACGGACAAAATACTGAGCAATTTCCACATTCATTACACATACCGTCAATATGCAGTATCTGAATAGAGCCGTCATCCATTACTATTGATTTGTTCGCACGATTAGGACATACATCAACGCAAAGCTCGCATACATCATCACAGCCTAAACATCTAGAGCCCTCGAACTTGCCTTCTAAGCTGTCTATGAGCACACCTTTTCTCTGATATGCCAGCTCTTTGCCGATTTTTTCTCCTATGATTTTAAAATCTGGATTAAGGTCAAGCCTAGATAAAATATCCTTACTAACTTTTTTAGCATCAGCCATCGCTTGTACGATTGTTTCAGGTCCTTGTCTGCAGTCCCCTGCAACGTATACGCCATCAATATTAGTTTCTAAGCCCTTTGATAATATCGGTTTGCCTTTTTTATCAAGTTCTATTTTATTTTCTTCATAAGGCGTTTTATCAACTCTAGAACCAGTTGCACTTATAAGATAACTAAGCGGCATCTGTTTAAATTCACCCGTTCCACTTACTTTTCTTCTGCCATCAGCACCAACATCACCAAGCTGCATAACTTCTAATTCAGCAACTTTTCCATCGTATGAAACTGGAGATAAGAGTTCGATTAGCTCAACACCATCTTGCATTGCCTCTAAAAGCTCTTCTGCTTCTGCTGGCATAAACTCTTTTGTTCTTCTGTATATTATATATACGTCTTTTGTTCCGCCTCTTTTTGCTGCTCTAGCACAATCCATTGCAACATCACCGCCGCCGATAACTCCGACTTTATCACCAAGGTCCATCTTGCCTTTTAATCTTTTATTTTCACGTAAAAAATCAAGAGCATCGGCTAAGTTTTCTTCGCCACTTTTCACGGGACAATATCCTTTCGCTAAAGCACCCGTAGCTAAAACGACGAAATCATATTCTTTCTTTATTTTTTTAACATCAATTTTTTCATCAACCCCATATTTAAAATCAACACCATATTTCACAGCTATACCCATATCTCGATAGATTAACTTCTTGTCGATTCTAAAATCAGGAACAATTTGACCAACAACCCCCATCGGAACGTCTGCTCTTTCAAATACCGTTGCCGATATTCCGTTTCGTCTTAGATATGCCCCGCAGGCTACCCCGGCAGGACCTGCTCCAATGATACAAACCTTCTTATCCGAAACAATCGGCGTTGGTACTGTTTTTTTAACATAATCCTCTTGTGCATTATCAGCAATCAGTTTTTTTATTTTTCTGATATTAAGAGAAGAATCATAATCTACCCTGTTACACTTGCTTTGGCATCTATGGTTACAAATCTCTCCGGTGATGCTTGGGAGAACATTATCGTTTACAATCACTTCAAACGCCTTTTCATATTTTTCTTCACTCGCAAGCTTCAAGTATGCCGGAATCTGCTGGTTAATAGGACAACCAGTTTCACTGCATGGTGCAATAAAGCAATCTATAATTGGTAATTCAGTTTCATTCTTTTTATATTCTTTATGGTCAAAATCTCTTAAATAGTGATTATCCTTAATTGATTCTTTTGCAAGCAGACTTAAAGCTTTAATATCTATCTTGTTTTTATTTTTGATTGCCTCGCATTTTTCGCTAAGCTGATTAGATCTGGCATATCCGCCTGGTTTTAATATTGTTGTTGCAATCGTAATCGGCTTAATTCCAACACTATATATCTTATCAATATTAAAATAATCAGCTCCTCCGGAATATGAAATCGGAAGTTCTCCTTTAAAATCTTTAGACAACTTTTCTGCTACATTTAAAGACAGTGGATAAAGCGCTTTTCCTGACATGTACATAAACTCACTCGGCAGCAGCACACCGCTTTTTACCGGAAATGTATTTGTAATTTTAGCTCCAAAATTTACGCCTTGTTTCTCTGCTGTTTTTTTAAGTCTAGATATCATAGGAATTACGTCTTCATATTTTAAATCCTGATCGAAGTGAGTTGTGTCAAAATCAACATTTGAATATCCCATTTTATCTAAAATTTCTCTAGTAAATTCAAAACCCAGGAGTGTTGGATTCAATTTAATATATGTATGTATATTTTTTGTAACAATAAAATAATCTGCAATCTTTTCAATCTCTTCAGGTGGACATCCATGCAACGTCGATAGTGTTATCGAAGTTGATATATTTGCACTTATATTATCAATGTCCTCTATTGTCAAATTTTCGAACATATCGATGTTTTCATAAAGATAGTTTTTACATTCCTTAAATATATCTGCTTCGCTTGCATCTTTCATACCTTCAATATAATCATCAATTTTTTCGCTGGTTATCCCTTCAAAATCATATCCCACACTCATATTAAATAAAAAGTCTTTTTTATCTGATATTTTAAGCTCTCTAGCCGCAACACTCATTAAGAACCACCCTTTAACATATTCATCAAAGGCTTCTTTGACCGTAAGCTCAGTTGACCATTCACAGTTGTATCCTTCTTTTTCAGCAGATATGCAAGGACGCTCGATACAAGCTCTAAGATCAGCACCATCCACAATCTGTACCGTTTTTAATTCAATAAACTTTAATCCGCATAAATAGGCAGTTAATATATTTTGTGCTAACTGTGTATTCGGGCCTGCTGCTGCTCCTACTGGTGAAGATATTTTTTCGCTAAACATAGAAACATAGCTTGATTTATTAGAATTATTATAAAACTTATCCTTTTTAACTCCAAAAACACAACCCTCGTTTTTATATTCGCTCATCATCCAATTAATCAGTTTTTCAAAGGATAGCGGTCTCATTAATTCGCTCATATTTTAACTCTCCTATGCAGATATTTATATTAATCAAAATTTTATTTATATAAGCTTTATGCTCTTGCCCAAAAAGCTTTAGCCACTTCTCGAGATTTTGCATATATCTCTTTTTCATCGATGTTTAATATCTTTCTGTTTTTCATAATTATCTTACCGTTTATCATAGTGGATACAACATTTTTGCCCATCATTCCAAAATGGATATGAGAATCTATGTTGTTTCCATCAAGTGGAGTCAACGGATCATAATCAATTACAATAATATCAGCCAAGGCATCTTTTTCAATTATGCCAACCTTTCCGTTAATAAATCGCTCAACAATCCTGCGATTGTTTTTAAACAGCATTGCGGGCGGCTCTCCCCATGCTATGCTTGGGTCTCCTTGTTGATGCTTATGCAAAATATTCGTCACTTTTAATGATTCTATCATGTCTGTTGTATATCCGTCAGTTCCTAGCCCCAACAATATTCCCTTGTCATATAACTTTAAGATATCTGCACACCCAACAGCATTCCCCATATTTGATTCTGGATTATGTACAACCATTGTATCAGATTTTTTTAATATGTCCATTTCCTCTTCATCAATATGAATACAATGAACAGCAATTGTTTTTTCGCCTAATATTCCTAGTTTATCTAATCTTTTTACGACTGGTATTTTATATTTATCTAAACTGTCTTTAACGTCTCCTTTGCCTTCGGCAACATGGACATGAAACCCGATTTTATCTCCGCCCTGTGCGACACATTTTTCTAATGTTTTATCGCTTAGTGTAAAAGATGCGTGCAGCCCAAACATACTTAAAAGCATATCAGAATTTTGTTTTTTAACATGCGCTGAAAATTCTACGTTTTCTCTTATTGCTTGCTGTGCTTTTTCATTTCCATCCCTGTCAGAAACCTCATAGCAAAGGCTTGTTCTAATACCAAGCTTTTTTGCTACATCTGCAATCGTAAATAGGCTGCCTTTTATTTTACCAAAGCTCGCATGATGATCAACCACAGTAGTAACACCGTTTTTTATACCATCTATATAAGTTGTATAAGCACTATATTTTATTTCATTTAGCCCTAGGCTTCTGTCTAATCTCCACCATAAATTTTCTAAAATCTGTTGAAAATTATATGATGGCTTGCTATTTTTTAGGCTCATTCCTCTGGCAAGAGCAGAATAGATATGTTGATGTGTATTTATAAAACCGGGCATAATAATCTTTTCGTCTACATCATAAAATTCTGCCTCTTTATATTTCTCTTTTAAAACTTTAGTTTCGCCATAGTCAATAATTATCTCGCCATTAATAGCAACACATCCATCTTCTAAAAATGGCTTGTCCTCGTTTCTCGTTATTAGCCTGCCGTTTCCTATTAATTTTATCATATCTAATGCTCCTCTTTTTTCTCTATCTAACGATTTGTGTACCTGTTTTCCCCGTTAAGCCCTCATTAACTTTTGAAAGATGAGTTATGATCGCTGTTTTATCTGGATTTTGTTCGATAAAATCACAACAAGCCTGCACTTTTGGCTGCATAGACCCAACACCGAATTGTCCTTGTTTCATATATTCTTTTGCCTCTTCCACTCTAATCTTTGAAAGCCATTTTTCATCCGGCATATTAAAGTTTATCGCCACTTTCTCGACTGCTGTTAAAATCACAAAATAATCAACACCAATCACTTGTGCTAATTTGGCACTGGCAAAATCTTTATCTATAACTGCTTCGACACCCTTTAAGTGGTTTCCTTTTTTTATTACAGGAATCCCGCCGCCGCCGCAAGCAATAACAATCTCTCCGCTATTAAGCAAAGTCAAAACAGTGCCTTTTTCTACAATCTCTAACGGTTTAGGCGAAGGCACTACTCTTCTATATCCTCTGCCCGAATCTTCAATTAAAGTTTCGCCCATTTTCATCATCTCATCAGCATCCTCTTTTGTATGGAAAGGACCGATTGGTTTTGTCGGGTTATTGAATGCTTCATCGTTTTCATCAACAATAACTTGAGTTATGATAGTTGAAACAGGTTTATCAATCCCACGATTCATCAACTCTTCTCTAAGTGCATTTTGCAGATCATATCCTATTAATCCTTGAGTTAAGCTCACGCACACTGACATCGTAAAATGGCTGCTGTTATGGGATAATTGATAATAATCAAATGCATCACTCACAAGCCCAACTTGTGGCCCGTTTCCGTGAGTTATAACTATCTCATATCCTTTTAAGGCAAGATCAACAATAGCTTTACCTGTTTCATGCACAGCCTTCATCTGCTCTTCTAAATTTTTGCCTAGGGCGTTCCCGCCCAATGCTAATAATATTCTCTTGCTCATTTTTCTTCACCATTCTTTCTTAAAGCTTTTTATTGTTACACTTATATGCTTTAAAAAAATCTATATTCTTAAATTCTTTTTTATCTTAATTAAAAATAAATATCTCCACTATCGAAAGTTTTCACATTTCGATAGTGGATAATAATATTGATTGATTTTATTTATATACTTTTTTTGCTTTATAAAGTCACTTTTATGATTATCCAAAAAAGCGATTAGTGTTTTGATTTAATAAGTTGTTTAATGTTTCGCTTGGGTTTTTAACTTTAGATAAAAACATCATAGCAGCGATTATATAGGGTTTATATCCTGCCTCTTTATAGAGCGGGACTCTATATCTATCAAAAACCGATTCAGAAACTTCACCTTTTTCGCAGGAAAGTCCAGTGATGTCTGCTGGTAAACAATGCATATATAACGCTTTTTTATCTTTAGTTAAGCTCATCATTTCTTCAGTGCATTCCCAATCCGTATGCTTTGCGTTTTGTGCTAACAGCTCTTTTTCTAAAGCTTTTATGCCGTCGTTGTCTCCTTTGGCATATAGGTCTGTTCTTTTTTCCATAGCTTTAAAAGGTGCCCAGCTTTTTGGGTATACGATATCAGCATCTTTAAATGCTTCTTTCATGTTATTAGTCTTAATAAAACTTCCACCGGTTGCCACAGCATTATTTCTTGCAACATCTTCAACATGATCCATCACTTCATATCCTTCTGGGTGTGCTAAGCTTACATCCATGCCAAACCTTGTCATCAAACCAATAATTCCTTGCGGTACAGAAAGCGGTTTTCCGTATGAAGGAGAATAAGCCCAGCTCATCGCAATCTTTTTGCCCTTAAGGTTCTCTGCCCCGCCAAAATGATTGATGATATGAAGCATATCAGCCATCGATTGAGTTGGATGATCAATATCACATTGAAGGTTTACAAGTGTCGGTCTTTGTTCTAAAACACCGTCTTCGTATCCTTCTTTAACATAAGATGATACATCTCTCATATATGCGTTGCCTTTACCGATATACATATCATCTCTAATCCCGATAATGTCTGCCATAAACGAAATCATATTAGATGTTTCTCTTACAGTCTCTCCATGCGCAATTTGAGATTTTCCCTCATCTAAATCTTGCACTTCTAATCCTAAAAGGTTTGCTGCTGATGTAAAGCTGAAACGTGTTCTTGTAGAATTATCTCTAAAAAGAGATATAGCAAGTCCACTATCAAAAATCTTTGTTGAGATATTTTTTTCTCTCAGCATTCTTAGTGCTTCGGCTACTTTAAAAGTTGCGCTAATCTCATCGTCTGACTTATCCCATGTTAAAAGGAAGTCATTACTAAACATTTTGTTCGTGCTGAGTGCTTTAATTTCATTAATTATTTTTTTAATATCATTCATCTTCTTTTATTCCCCTATTAATTTTCTATTTTAATCAAATTTTTTATAACAAGTCGGCAGTGCCGCATAAACTGCTGCACATTGGACTAAGTCTGCTTTCCATGTTTTTTCATTAGGTGCATGTGCTTGCGCTTCTTTTCCAGGTCCGAGTCCAATGCATGGAATTCCGTATCTTCCCATTATCGAAACACCGTTTGTTGAAAAAGTCCATTTATCAACTTTAGGTTCACCGTACAATTCACTAAAAGCTTCGATAGTTGCTAAAGTCGGTTTTGCATCTTCTTTTATTACCCATGTTGGAAAATAACAATCTGTCGGATAAACTAGGCCTGTGTAAGCTTGTCTATTATACTTATACATTGAAACTTTTGCATCGTATTTTTTTGAGGTGGGAAGCTCTCTAATCTCATCTAATGCCATTTCATATGTTTCACCATCTGTAAGCCTTCTGTCTATCGAAATAGAGCATCCGTCTGCTATTGCACATCTTGATGGAGAAGAAAAGAATATTTCAGAAACTGCTAAAGTGCCTTTTCCTAAAAACTCATCAACATGTAATCTTTCATTAAGTTCTTTAACTTCGCCAATAATCTCTGCCATCTTATAGATTGCGTTATCGCCTCGCTCTGGTGCAGAGCCATGACACGAAACACCAGCAACATCAACCCTAATCTCCATTCGACCACGTTGACCTCTATATATGTTTCCATCAGTAGGCTCCGTAATTACGACAAACTCCGGTTTAATTTTATCTTCATTTATGATATATTGCCAGCATAACCCGTCACAATCCTCTTCTTGTACTGTTCCCGTAACTAAAATCTTATATCCTGCTAAAAGTCCTTGTTCTTTCATTATTTTAGCGCCATAAACAGCAGATACTATTCCGCCAAGTTGATCAGACGCCCCTCTGCCGCCAATCTCTTCATTCGTTTCAAACCCATCATAAGGGTCAAAATCCCAATTATCCATATTACCTACGCCTACAGTGTCGATATGTGCATCATATGCGATAATTTTTGCGCCCTCTCCCATAAACCCCAAGACGTTACCCATCTTATCGATTTTAACTTCATCAAATCCAACTGCTTTCATCTCTAATGCAATTCTATCTATAACTCCTTTTTCGCCGCATGACTCACCCGGAATTTTTATCAAATCCCTTAAAAATTTTGTCATTTCCTTTTCATGTTTTTCACTTGCTTGTTTAATCATTAAATATTCCAACCCGCCGTCTCCTATCAAATTTAATAATATTGTTTATTCCTTATTTTTAATCTTAAAAACGTGCTTATTATATCACGTATCGAATTAATCTTGCACCTATATTTAAATAATTGAAAGTAATGAAATGTGTTTTCTTTCGATATGAAATTTTGGCTGCCACCTTTCTTGACATTAATGATTTTTAAAAGTACAATTATCAATGGACAGCATAATAGCTGTTTTATTTATAGCAATTATTTGTTTTTTTATGAATATTTAAAGCAAAATTAACAATTTCTGTGGAGGATTAAAAGTATGTTAAAATTTAACCAAATCGACTTAAAAATAAATGAGGTGGGATTGAAAAATTCTGTTTTACGTGCAAAGGAGAAGGGCATAACTATGCCGACATTTGCACAAATGAAGGATCCAGATCTTATTCCGGATGATGTTAAATCAAAATTAGGCGATGTTGGGCTTTGGAACATAGATCCATTAAATCTATTTAGAATTTCATGGTTTAATGAACCAGTAAAAACAGGCGGAGGATTCGGCGGTGTTAATTATGTAGAAATACCATCTGAAATGTCTGGCGTTAAAGCAAGGATAATAGCAATAAGCGGAAAATGGTTCCCGACGGGTGCACATAAAGTTGGTGCTGCATATGGATGTTTGGCACCAAGATTAGTAACAGGGCAATTCGACCCAACAAAGCAAAAAGCTGTATGGCCATCAACAGGAAACTATTGTCGTGGCGGAGCTTATGACTCTGCTCTTTTAGGCTGTGAATCGATTGCTATTTTACCTGAAGGTATGAGCGCAGAGAGATTTGAATGGCTTTCGACCGTAGCTGGAGAAACTATTAAAACCCCAGGAACAGAATCTAATGTAAAAGAGATTTTTGATAAGTGTTGGGAGCTTAAAGGCTCTGGTCAAGATTTAATGATATTTAACCAATTTGAAGAGTTTGGTAACTATATGTGGCATCATGAAGTCACAGGCTCAGCTATTAAAAGTGTTTTAGATAATATAATGAACGAAAAGTCTAATTATCATGGGTTGATCAGTTGTACAGGTTCCGGCGGGACCATTGCTGCTGGGGATTATCTAAAAAAAGTTTATCCAAAGAGCAAAATCGCAGCATCTGAGGCGCTTCAATGTCCAACAATATATGAGAATGGATTTGGTGCACATAGAATAGAAGGAATTGGCGACAAGCACATACCTTGGATCCATAACGTTAAAAACACAGATGTCGCTATCGCTATAGATGATGAAGCGGCTATGAACTTTATACGATTAGCCAACGAAAAAGAGGGCATAAGCTTACTTAAAGAAAAAGGCGTTAAGCAGGATGTAATCGACAAACTTCCTCTTATAGGAATATCAGGAGCAGCTAATATCCTAGGTGCAATCAAATATGCTAAATATTTCGAACTTAAACAAGATGATATCGTTGTTACAATTCTTACTGATTCTATGGATATGTACGAAAGCAGAATTAAAGAGCTTAATGAAGAACATGGTGCTTTTACAAAAACAGATGCTCATGTTGCTAATGCAAGATATATTGACGGAATCGAAATAGATTATATTAAAGAATTAAACTATTATGACAGAAAAGCAGTTCATAATCTTAAATATTATACATGGATAGAGCAACAAGGAAAAACATATGAAGAGATTATTGCACAATGGGAAGATGATGAATATTGGACGCAAATCCCTAAGCAGGCAGATAAACTTGATAGATTAATAAATGAATTTAATGATATGGTTAAAAAGTAACCGGAGGAAGATGTTTGGAATTTAAACATATAAAATTTATAGAAAATAAATATAAAACTGATAAAGACAATGATTTATTAAGGCTTTTCTCAAAACAAGAGAGAGATAAAGTTTTTAAGTTTCATAAATCTATGGGAGACTCATACAACGAAACCGACTTAGTGTCTCTAAAATCTTTTGCTAAAGGTTTAGGCATCGATAGTTTTTTCGTAAAAGATGAATCCCAGCGAGGAAACTTAAAAGCATTTAAACTTTTAGGCGGCTCTTTTGCTGTCGCTAACATAATCTGTGATTTGCTTAAAGTCGATATCGTGGATGTTGATTTTAATTATCTTAAGTCAGGCGAAGTAAAAGATAAACTTGGTGATTTAACTTTTGCTGCTGCATCAGACGGCAACCATGGAAGAAGCGTTGCATTCGCAGCCAACAAATTCAATCAAAAAGCGATTATTTATATGCCGAAAGGCACGGCCCAAGACAGAATTAAAAACATAGAAGCTTTAGGCTCAAAAGTCGTAGTAACCGAAGGAAACTATGATTTTTGCGGCAGGGAAGTCAGCCTACTTGCAGACGAAAAGGGATGGATTATTGTCCCTGATACTGCAAGTGAAGGTGATCCTGAAATTGCAAGAAAAGTTATGCAAGGATATCTTACTATGGCGACAGAAATTATCTCTAAGTTAAAGGATGCCCCAACCCACGTCTTTTTACAGGCAGGTGTTGGTTCTATGGCGGCGACTATGTTGTCGGCCTTTAAATTGGGCTATAAAGATAACCAGCCAAAATTTTATATATTAGAGCCTTTTAAAGCGAATTGTTTTTATCGTTCTGGAGAAAAGGGAGAAGCTGTAACTGTTGATGGCGATATGGATAGTATCATGGCAGGTCTTTCTTGCGGCGTCCCAAGCCCAGACGGATGGTCTTTAATTAAAGATTATGCCGATGGATTTATCAGCTGTAGTGATGCATTAACTGCTAACGGTATGAGGATTTTAGCTAACCCGAATGGTGCTGACAAAAAAATAATTGCAGGAGAATCCGGTGCTGTCGGGACTGGTGTAGTAGATTATATTATTAAAAATGATGAGAAAGTAAAATCTTCACTGGGTTTAGATTCTAAATCAAGAGTACTAGTAATCTCAACAGAAGGTGATACAGACACAAAAAATTATCAGGATGTTGTTTGGTATGGAAAACACAGCTATTACAACGAATAAGCTCAAAAGAGGAACGAAGATTTAATGAAGGACTTTTTAGCTAAAAACTATTTATTGGATGAATTTTATGCGCTTGATACTATAAGCGCAGATTTTTTAAGTGAAATGGAAAAAGGATTAATTGATGAAAAAACCTCGTCTTTGTTGATGCTTCCTTCTTTTGCACTAGTCGACAGTGATATTAAATTAAATAAAAAAATCGCAGTAATCGATGCAGGCGGCACAAACATAAGGTTAGGATGCGTTTGGTTTGATGAAAATGGGAAATATAATATTGAGGGTTTTAAAAAACAAGCAATGTTAGGGACCGATTGGACTTTGACTAAAGATGAATTTTTTAGCAATCTAGCTTATTTAGTTTTACCCTATCTTGATAAAACTGATTTAATCTCTATATCTTTTGCCTACCCAACAACAATAACTAAAGATATGGATGGAAAGATTATTAAGCTTGTCAAAGAGCTAAAGATTACAGGTGTTGACGGATGCCTTATCGGTGAAGAGCTAATTAAATATCTTAAAAAAGCAGGCAAAGAAAATGTTAAAGTAATGGTAACAAACGATACAACTGCAACTGCCTTTGCTGGCAAAGCACAGACGATAAACGAAGATTATAACTCTCACATTGGTGTAATCGTCGGGACAGGCATGAATACTTGTTATCCGGAAACCTTTTCTTCTATCCCAAAGCTTCCGGAGTTCTTGGGTGAAAAACGAATGATGATTAATGTTGAATCGGGAAACTTTGATAAACTCCTTAGAAGCCCTGTAGACAAAGCCTATGATAAATCCACAACAGATGAAGGATATCACGTTTTAGAAAAAATGGTTTCAGGCGGATATATCGGCGGGCTTTGTGATGCTTATTTAAAAACTGCAAGTGATAATAATTTATTTTCTGAAAAAACAGTAAAAAACATAAAAGGACTTTCATTATCTTCGATGGATATTTCAGATTTTTTATCAAGCTCTGATGATTCTATAATTAAAGATGCAGCGGATACTTGCAATGATTATGATAATATTAAGCTATTGTTAGAAAAGATAGTGCGAAGAGCAGCAAACTTAGCAGCCCTTCAGATTTATTCGCTTAGCTTAAAGTGTGCTAAGCCGGGGGATAAATTATGCATCACAGTAGAAGGCACAACTTTTTATAAACTCCCGAAAATGCAGCAGCAAACCGAGGAGTTTTTAAATCTATATATGCCTAAAGCAAATCTTTCATATAAAATTTTAGAGGTCAACGATGCAGTCATGAAAGGCTGTGCGGCGATAGGATTACAACAGATATAAGGGATATGAAAATCTCGAAGCCGGATATCATCTGGCTTCTTTTAATATCACGTAAAACATGTTATATTTATTAGTAAACTAGAAGAGATTAAATTAAGAGGAGAAACCATGTTTGTAGCAAAAGATTTAGCAGATTATCAAATTTTAGATACAGGGGATGGCTTAAAACTTGAGAACTGGAAGGGTGTTATCCTTTCAAGACCAGACCCACAGGTTATTTGGCCTAAAACCAGCCCAAAACTATGGCATAAAGCCGATGGTGTATATCACAGAAACGATACCGGCGGCGGGGAATGGGAGCATTTTGGCAACGTCCCTGAAAAATGGATTTTTTCTTATAGAGGAATCAGAATGTATGTAAAACCCACAGGGTTTAAGCATACCGGAATCTTCCCAGAGCAGAGTGCAAACTGGGATTGGATGAGTGAAAAAATAAGAAGTTCAAATAGAGATAATATCAAGGTTTTAAACCTTTTCGGATACACTGGCGGTGCTACTCTAACTTGTCTTAAAGCAGGAGCAAGCGTTGTGCACGTTGATGCAGCACACAGCATGATTGCATGGTTTAAAGACAATCTTGCCCTTTCAGAACTTGATAAAAAGCCGATAAGGTATATTGTGGATGACTGCGTTAAGTTTGTTTTAAGAGAGCAAAGAAGAGGCAACACATATGATGCAATTATAATGGATCCGCCTTCTTATGGAAGAGGTAAAAGTGGTGAAGTATGGAAGATGGAAAAAGATATTTATAACCTTATCTTAGAGTGTTCGAAAATCATGACTAAAAACCCTCTCTTTTTCTTGATAAATTCTTACACAACAGGTCTTAGCCATGTTGTTATGGATAACATGATTAAATCAATCATTATGCCGAAATATAACGGCAAGGTAAGAGGCGATACACTGTGCATCCCTATTCAAAACTCAAAATCCTACCTTCCTTGCGGGACATCATCAAGATGGGAAAGATAGATTTAGAAATACTATTTGAGGATAACCATGTCATAGCAGCTATAAAACCATATGGTGTTTTATCGCAAGGCGACGGTTCAGATGCCCCGGATATGCTCAGTCTATTAAAGCATTACATTAAAGAAAAATATAACAAGCCCGGTAATGTTTTTTGCGGGCTTGTTCATCGTTTAGATAGACCGACAGCAGGTGTGATGGTATTTGCAAGAACATCTAAAGGTGCAAGCAGGATTTCAGCTAGCATAAGAGAAAAAACATTCAATAAAAAATATTTATGCGTTGTTATGGGCGATATCCTTAAGATAAGCGACAGGCTGTCTGATTATTTAGTTAAAAACGACAAAACCAACACTTCAAAAGTCGTTACAGAAAGAACCCCCGGTGCTAAGCTGGCGGTTTTAGAGTATAAGTTAATTGCTAAGAAAGATGACCTTTCACTTTTAGAAGTAAATCTCATCACAGGACGACATCACCAAATAAGAGTACAGCTTAAAAATATCGGTTTTTCACTTTATGGCGATAGAAGATATAGTGAATTTAATGGAAGAGGTCAGCTTGCTCTTTGGTCTTGGTCTATTTCTTTTCCTCATCCCACAAAAAAAGAGACCATAGAAATCTCGGCCCCTGTTCCTGATATTTATCCATTCAATATTTTTTAAGTAAGCTCAATAGATTTTACTCTTGTGCCTTCAACTTTTTCAAGCTCTTCTGTTAACTTTTCAATCGGAACACCTAAAAGCGTTGTCGTAATCTTTGCTGAAATAATTTCTTCTTCAGTTTCGCTTAAGTCTATATCTCTAATACTAAGTCCATGATGACCTAAAACTTTTAAAACTTTAGCAAGCTGACCTGGTTTATTTAAGATATTAAGCTCTAATAATGTCCTATGCTTTACTTTTAAAACCTTATTTTCAAAAACTTTTAGCACAGTCATAACAACTATTACAACAGCACATCCAATCCCTGTTGCCCAATAAAAACCTGCTCCTGCTGTAATACCCAAACATGCCACAACCCAAAGGCCTGCCGCAGTAGTTAGCCCACGAA
>Ga0233437_1002401_pt1 | contig 28414 bp, 29 predicted proteins | sample SI_122_August201_FD_182714 | JGI IMG/M metagenome (GOLD analysis project Ga0233437, IMG submission 182714) | Seawater microbial communities from Saanich Inlet, British Columbia, Canada - SI_122_August2016_200_MG | ecosystem: Environmental > Aquatic > Marine > Inlet | place: Canada: British... | reverse complement strand
AGACCTTCTTTCATATCATAGAACTCGTTAAATGCCTACCGCCCCTAACAAGTAAATAAAAGGTCTTTTTACTAAATAGTAAGCCTCAACACATGCCGGACTCGTCAAATAGATACCACCACTAACCGAGAAAGAACATTGAAAGATTTAAATCCTTTCGGGTAGTAAAATAATTAGGTAATTTTTATGAATACATCTAAACTAAATGAATCACAAAAAATATGGGGATATGTTGCTGTCAAAGAAGGCGGTGTCATCACACTAAAACTTTTAGGTATAGATGAAAAAACAATGTATCAAAAAACAGAAGACATCATATACGTAGCAGAAAATCCAGAAGCAGTTAATGGGTCAAATGGTCCACCAATAATAAAATCTGTTCAAGAATACCCAGATTCATATGAAATTCCTGTTTATGAAAAAAATGATGCAATACCAAAAGAACTTACAACCGATCAAAAAGAAGACAACACTATTCAAGAAGAAGACATTATTGCTACATATCATGGTGATCCAAATAGTCCATGGAACCCAGCACGCTTTCCACATGATTAAACAATAACAATATCTAATCTAACTTTTTCTATTCCTGGTGAAAAATTAGCAACCTTCTGAACATTTACCACTTTGAATTTTCGTTTTAAAATCATCTTCACTTGTTTTGATAAATCTTTTCCACCATCACCACTCGTACCATACAAATGAATAATAGTTCCTTTTTTCACAAAAATATCTACAAACTTCAAATAATCAATTGCCTCCAAACCCAACGGCATAATAATCCTATCAAATTTTTCTTTAGAAGTAAATTTCTTCACATCTCTTTTCAAAACCCGAACCCCTTTTAATTTATTTAATTTAATATTTTCTTTAGCATATCTAACAGCTGTCGGATTCCATTCAATACAAGTTATTTCAACTTTTCGTTTCTTAGCAATAGCAACAGCATAAGGAGCCACCCCAGAAAACAAATACAAAATTTTCTCCCCATCTTTCACCTGCTTAACTATCCTCTCTCGCTCATCCCCCTCCCTAGGAGAAAAATGAACTTTACCTAAATGCAACTTGAGCTTGTAACCATATTCCTTATGAACAACAACTAAATTCTTCTTTCCAAGTAAATGCTTAATTTTAAAAGTTCTATACTTCCCACTGCGCTTACCAACTTTCCTAACAACAGACCGTACATGTCCATATTTATCCATTATATACTCTGCAGCTACTTTTGCTTCCTTTGCAGTCATATTCAAATTAGTAATAATAGCTATTGCTCCCTCTCTCCCGCCTACGATATCAAATGCCACTCGCATGAAAAGAATTCTATCGCTACCTTTTTATACCTTCTCCCGAAATTCTAATCATGTTAATTAAGAATGCTAAGATATTCACAATAACCAACGGAATAACAACAGGGGATGTATTGATAGAAGGCAATATAATCAAAAAAATCGGTAACTGTGAAGCAGCTATAGATGATATTTCTGATGAGCAAATAATTAATGCTAATGGAAAAATACTCATGCCAGGCTTCATCAATACACACTGTCATGCTGTAATGTATTTCATGAAAGGCATGGGTAAAGGCGTTCCAGTAAAAGACTGGCTAAAAAAAGTAATAATTCCAATAGAAGATAATTATATATTAGAAGATTTCTACATAGGAACAAAACGTTCTTGTATTGACATGATACGAAACGGTATAACATGTTTTGAAGATTCTTACTACAACGAAAAACAAATAATCCACGCAGCAAAAGAAATGAAAATGAGATGCTGCCCATCTTGGTCAATGATTGGACCATTAAAGAGCGGTTACATAAACATAGAAAAGGCAAAACCATTTTACAAAAAAGTAGAAAAAACAGAACTAACAAGACCATGCGTATCTGTACACGCACCATTCACATGCTCAACTGAAACATTAAAATTAGGAAAAACCATTTCAGATGAAAAAAAATGTCCTTTACAGATACATGTTTCTGAAAATCAAAAAGAAGTTGAAATCATCCTTGAAAGAGAAAAACTTCGTCCAATAGAATATTTAGAAAAAATAAATTTCCTTTCAGAAAAAACAATTTTAACACATACAATTCACATAAACGATAATGAAATAGAAATAATTTCTAGGAGAAAATCAAAAATTGCACACTGCCCAGCATCAAATATATACCTCAATTCAGGAACAATCAAACTAAAAGATATTTTAGATAAAAAAATAAATGTTTCTTTAGGAACAGATGCAATCGCTAGCAATGAAAAACTAAGCATTCAACATGAAATGCAAACTGCTAGAAAAATACAAAACTGGGAAATCCCAGCTGAAACTTTAGTAAAAATGGCTACAATAAATGGAGCCATCACACTCGGATTAGAAAAAGAAATAGGAAGTATAGAAGAAGGGAAAAAAGCTGATTTAATTATTCTAAACACTCAAGGAAGCTGGGAAGACATACTAACTGCAAAAGTAGAAACAGTTATATGCAACGGAGAAGTTTTATTAAAAAATAACAAACTAATCAAAGTAGACGAAGAAAAAATAATAAAAGAATTTAAAAAGGCTAAAGATGCTCTATTCAAAAGAGCAGATATCAGCAATGAATAAAGGAGAGAGAAAAAATATGTTATACATTATCGGATTGGGTCTGAATGACGAACAAGATTTAGGTGAAAGAGCAATACGAGTCGCACAATCTGCAGAATGCTATTGTGAATTATACACATCAAGATGGTTTGGTTCAATACCGAATCTACAAGCAAAAATAAAAAATAAAATAGAATTAGTTAAAAGAAAAACATTAGAAGAAGGTTCAGAAAGTTTTGTAGAAAGGGCTAGACGAAGAAAAATTGTTCTATTTGTTCCAGGAGATCCATTGTGTGCAACTACTCATACTAACTTGATAGCTGAAGCCCGTCAGAAAAAAATAAAAGTAAAAATAATTCACAACGCTTCAATTTTCTCAGCAATAGGTGAAACAGGTCTACAGTTATACAACTTTGGAAAAACAGCAACAATACCATTCAGTGGGCAAACAGACTCTATAAAAAATACATTAAAAACAAATAAAAAATTAGGATTACACACACTTCTACTATTAGATCTAAATGCAAAGGACCATGAATTTATGCACCCAGAAGTAGGACTACAGCTTCTTGTTCACAAGAAAATTATAAATGAAAAGGATTTAGCAGTAATTGCATCACGATTGGGAAAGAATTCTGATATAAAGTTCGGGACAGTATCACAGCTATTAAAAACAAAAATGGACACCCCAGCTGCTATTGTCATACCAGGAAAGCTCCACTTTGCTGAAAAGGAATTTTTATATTTATTCTCAGTAAAAAAAATTAAAAATCAGAAAATACACCCAGAAAAAATCGTTAAAGATGTCACAAAGGAATTAGGACGAGAAATCCACAAAGGGAAAAAGATTGTAAAAAGAAAAGTTGGAAGAAGAATAAAAAAATACACTAAAAAAATCAATAGAGGTATAAAACTAGTTAAAAAACTAAAACCTAAAAAAAGCAAAAAGAAAAAATCTAAAATAAGAAAATCAAAAAAGAAACGAGGTAAGAAACGTGGAAAAAGAAAATAAAGTTGTCACCAGTGAAGAAATTTTAAAGTGGACAGAAAAAATAAAACCAATAGTTAGTAAACTAAAAGCTAAAGACGACAAAGGACAGCAAATGCTTACCAATCTAAAGGCATACATTTCCGATTCTAAACACTTCATGAAACAAGGAGATTACGTACGCAGCTTTGAAGCAATTGTTTGGGCATGGGCTATTTATGAAATATGTGAAGAGCTTGATGTATTAGTGAAAGAGTAGGGACAAACAAAGATTAGAAAATTATTCATTTTTATTCCCGGGTGGGAAACCAATTTTACATATGGGTGGATCATTGATGAATAACCATCTTCAATACTTCTTAACTCTAACATAAAAAACATGATGTGAAAAACCAGGTTTATATGATTTCACCTTACGTGTAGAAAGAAACTTAATTACTATTCCTTTCTTTTTGGCAATACCTACCAATTCACTTTTTAATTTACTAACACTATCAACAGCCACAAGATCATGATAAAAAATAATTCCCCCAGACTTAACTATATCCAATCCATCAGAAAAAAATTTCTTTGTACCAAAATATCCCATAATAACTTTATTCGCAGTATCAGATAACAATCCAGAATACTTTCTGCAATCACCCTCCAAAATTTCAATATTATCAATATTATTCAAAAAACAATTCTTTTCCAGTGACTCTATTGAATCAGAATTGACATCTATTGAATACACCTTTTTTGATTTCTTCGCTACTACTAACGACCAATACCCGATCCCAGCAAACATATCAACCACAGTATCTGATTTACATATTTTTTTCAATAAACAAAGTTTCTCAAAATTATTTCCCTTAGAAAACATTATTTTTCGAGGATCAAAACAATACTTAATCCCATGTTCTGTGTGAATAGTTAGTGTGTTCTTACTACCAGCCACATGTTCAGTATCTGGTACACGTTTTTTTGTTTTAACACCTTTAACCAACAAAACCGACCGAATATATGGAAATATTTCTATCACAGCCTTCCCGATTTTTTTCCTATACCTATACATCCCGGGATTGAGCAGTTTAAACAAAAAAACATCACCAATAATTTGATAACGATGTGGAAGTCCATCCAACTTACTAGCAGGTATCTTCCCATCAAGATTATCAACAAGTTTCTGATAAAGTTTTGTCATATGATATAGATAGGTCTTATCGTATTAAAAAAAGAGAAAATAAAAACTAAAAAAATTTACAACTTTGTTGATCCCGCATTCCAAATTGCTTCGATAGCAATTATTACAACTGCTGGTGCTACAAACACTGCGATGTATCCAACTATGTTTGATAGATATAGTCCGACTGTTGGAATTCCTTCTAGTGTTTTACCAGCTGCTCCCACAGCGATCAATGCAACTGTCGCTACTAAAAACTCTGTGGCACTTGCTTTATCAATTGAACCAATTCCGAATGCGCCAAGCAAACCGACTACAGCTCCTAATACTACTAATAAAGTGCCTGTGTAAGGGATCGTCTCAGGTCCTAACATTCCCGCTACTATTGCTATTAAGATTCCTAGTAGGAATGCGTACCCGCTTATTTTTACCCAATCGTTTCCGCTTTTTTTTGCCATATTTAATTACCTCTGTGTTTGGTGATTAAGTTTGAAGTCAATCCCGAAGGTTGACGTCGTATTTATTCACCTATTTAGCGAACATCCAATAGTTCCGTCGCCTACAAAGACTTTGGGAAAACCAGTATATAAACATCACGATAGCAATCGTCGTATCCAATCACTAAGAAGTTGTAAAAATAGAAATTAAATGGTAGCGGGGGCTGGATTTTCTAGGAGATTTTTAGTACAGTTTTTTTCTCCAATATCACCCATAAAAGGGTGTTTTGAACCAGCGACCTTTGGGTTATGAGCCCAACGGGCACTCCAGGCTGCCCCACCCCGCTATAAGAACACTGTTGACCAGAGAGTTATTTAAAGATTAGAATCTTAGATTTCTCAGATACTATGACAATAGAAAAAAAGCGATTGAGTCTTAGAATGATGTTCTTAAACATACCAACAAATATCCAAGAATTCGGATATAAGATGTGGTTGAATGGAAAAAAGAAGGCTCAAATTACATATGTTGAAAATGAAGACAAAAACAAACACAATACAGATGTTCTAATAAGTTCCCCATACAATCTTGGAATGTTTGGAAATCCAGGTAGTTTTCATTGTAGAAAGGCATATTCAGAAACTAATCTTCTAAGCGAGCGACATAAAAGAAAAGAATATTGTTCTAAACAAGATATGCAAGATATTATCGAAAATGATAAAAAACAAGCAAACCAGGTCATCAAAGAATCATGGGAATATCTAGAAGCAAGAGAAATCAAAGTTGAACTATACGAATATAAAAATGGTAAAAGAACACTAATAACAAATTCTCTCGAAGGATTCGAAAAATGGGCAGAATTTACTGAATCTTCTTCGGCATCTGCTTAGAAATATCAATTATCTCCCAAGGTTTGTAATTGATCTTAACTGCTAACAACGGAATAGCACCGCATTTCTTAGCTTCCTTAATCATAATATTCAATTGATCCATATGACTTTTTGTATAAAACACCTTTTTCCGAGATTTGACCTCAATCAAATATGGTTTACCTTTTTTTATCGCTACCAAATCACAAGTAGCTGATTCCATATGCCCAGACCCAGCCACCCGATGACAAACATAACCCTGTTTATTCAAAAAGTCCACTAATTGGCGTTCTCTACGAGAACCTTTTGCATTACGAGACATAACATAAATATATTCAGCTCATATAATAAGCCTATGTTAACAGTGATAGGCCAAGATCATGCAATAAATGAAGTCCTTACATTCCTAGCTAAATGGCCACCCAAACGAGGAAAACGCGCTTTACTTTTATGGGGCCCGACTGGCACAGGCAAGACAATGCTAGCCAGAGAATTAGCACAAAAGAAACAATGGGACCTAATTGAAGTAAATGCAGCTGATAAACGAAGTGCCAAGAGTATTCGAGAATTATTAGGAGGAACAATCAATCAAACATCTCTATTAAACAAGGGAAAATTAATTCTCATAGATGAAATCGATGGACTTTCCGGAGGCGACCGTGGTGCCATAGGAGAAATAAAAAAACTAGTTAGCGAAAGCAAATTCCCAATAATTTTAATCTGCTCAAACCCATACGATAAAAAATTCTTACCATTACGAAATATTTGTAAATCAATTGAAATGAAAGCACTTACTAACTCTTCTATAGAAAAAATATTAATAGAACACTGCAAATCCAATAGCTTAAAATTTGACCCAGAAAAAATCAGAACTGCTAATTCAGCATCACATGGCGACGCAAGACGAGCAATAATATCTTTCGAAAGCGGAGTCATAGAACTAAAAGATAAAAAAGAAAACATATTCAAAGTTATTCAAATAATATTCAAATCCAAAAACGTTAACGAAATAAAAACAGCAATCAAGAACTGTGATAAATCACCATATGAAATTTTCAGATGGATTAAAGAAAACATAAACACCGAATTTTCAACCCCATCACAACGCGCACAAGCATATGAAATTGTCAGTCAAGCAGATTTAATGCAAAAAAAACATAAATCATGGATAAACCACCTCCTAAAACTATCACAAATCCCCCGTCCAACATCTTTCAAGTACTACAAACCACCTGCTTTCTTTTTCAGCCGAGCAAAAAAATTAGATATTCAACTACATTGCTCAAACAAAAAAATCGCCAGAGAAAAAGAATATATGAAATTTTTACAAAGTGAATGAGCTTATATAGGTTGACTTTTAATGTTCTGCATGGACAATTATGAAAAACTTTTACAACGAGCAATAGACAAATTACCTAAAAATAAAGGACATGGTGAAAGATTTGAACTTCCTAGAGTAGATGTTTTCTTACAGGGAAACCAGAGCATCATTAAAAACTTCTCAGATATTTGTAAAAAATTACGCAGAGACGAAAAAGAAATTTTAAAACACCTATCTAGAGGATTAGCTGCACCTGCAAGTGTAGTAAACGGTCGAGCAATTTTCCAAGCAAAAATCCCAGCAAGAATGATTCAAAGTAAATTAGATGTATACGTCAGAGATTTTATTATTTGTCCTGTATGCAAACGACCAGACACAAATTTAACTAGACAAGGAAAAGTTTCTATAATGAAATGTCAAGCATGTGGAGCTAGAAATACTATTAAATGATCCAACGAACCAATCATAGAAAATTTATCAATTAATTTTTCGCTGCCGTTTTTTGTTCGCACAAATAAAAAGGGCATTTATAGTTTCTTAATCATACCAGCCTTAGGTTCAAAACAAACCCCTTCTTCCAACAGTTCCTGAATTGCAGAATCAACTTTCTCTTCTTCTATTTTTGACTCTGTTAAAATGTTTTGATACTCAGCACCCTTACCTTCATCAAGCTTCTCTACCAATTCAAGAATCTTGTCTTTCATCTGACTACTTTCTTGTGTTTTAACCTCAGTATCGATCTTAATTAACTCGTCTGCTTCAAGAATTCCCTCTACTATCTCTTCACCAATACCAGATTTGCTTGCCAAAACTTTCAACTCAGACAAATCAGAACTTTGTTTTTGAAGAACACGCAATTTTCTTATTTTAGAAACTTGATCAATATAAATTTTCTTCAATTCCAACCCCCTAAGTATTTCTTGATTGGGAGAAACCTTACGAAGTATTTCAGGTATGATATAAATTTCATCATTATATTCACGAACTTTCCCAACCAAATCAATTAAATCCCCAGCTTTGAAATTATCAAAAATTATTATATTAACAAAAGCTTTTGCTCTTAAAGTATTTGTAGAATCATCGATAGTAAGTGCAGCATATTTCATATCAGCACTCTTGTAAATATCAACAATAACACCCATCACACGCGCACGAGAAATTTTTCTACCAAAACGTGTAAGAATATAATTACTCTCAAATCCTGTTTTTTTAACAAATTTACCAGTAACTATCTCATCAACATTTGCTATATGTGCAGTCATTCGTTTTACATCCATAATAAACACATCTCCAATCAATCATAATTTTTATTGACATAGTAAGAAAACAATCTTACATATGATGAGCATTTAGTGTGCGTCAGTATTAGTATCTAAAAGTTAAATACGCTTCTATTAATGCATTCTATGCACAAAACCAGTCTTAGGCTCATACAACAGCCCCTCCATCTTCAACCTATCAATCAAATTCCTAGTTTCCTGTTCTTTAATCCCTTCATCAAGAGCAGATAAAACAATTTCATCACGTGGAACAGCTTTACCAAACTGCTTTTCCAATTTTTGTACAATATCCAAAACAGCATTTATTTTTGCACGTTGTGAAGAAGGTGTTCCACCTTCTGCTCTATCAATATCATATTTACCAGTCTCAACATCATATGCCAACTGCTCCAAAGATATCTTCATGATCTTTATTGCCCGATCAGCATCTTCTTTCCTGACCTCAGTATCTAAACGGATCTTAGCAGATGCCTGAGCTAAACGAATAAGCGCTTCATTCTGTCTAAGTGTGATCGCAACTGTATCTGTTCCAGTATACAGCCCCCTCATAGCAACATAAAACTCCTTCATAGCAACTGCAGCCACCTTAGTAAATTTAGGGTGGCAGTTTTTTCTAGCATATGCCAAATACTTTCTTAGAAAATCAGGAGGCAACACTGGCTCTGCTCTTGTAGGATCAAGTCTGGTATTCATAATATATTCAGACAACCGCTCATCCTTTTCTCTATCAGGAATATCTTTAAGGATAAATTTCAAATCAAATCGTGAAAGTAATGTATCTGGAATTGTTATCTGCTCAGCTATTGGTCTATAATTATCAAAACGAGAAAATTTAGGATTTGCACCCGCCAACACAGAAACTTCTGCTGGTAAAGTTGCAACTATTCCAGCTTTCGCAATAGAAACAGTCTGCTGTTCAAGTGCCTCGTGCATGGCTATTTGATCCTCTCGACCCATTTTATCAAACTCGTCTATTGCAATAACTCCTTTATTACAAAGAACCATAGCACCTGCTTCCAAAACCCAACCACCCATCAACTCTTCGTCTTTTAGAACAGTCGCTGTCAACCCAGCAGCCGATGTTCCCTTACCAGAAACATATTTTCCCCTAGGAATTATTTTAGAAACCATTTTAAGCAACTGTGATTTAGCAACAGATGGGTCACCCAAAAGTAAAATATGAACATCACCCCTAACACGATTACCATCGGGCATAAATTGTGTAACCCCACCGAATAGTTGAAGAACAATCGCCTCTTTAATTTCATTCAACCCATAAATAGAACTTGCAATCGAACCAATTAACTTATCATAAACTTCTGGATCTGCAGCCAAAGCTTTTATTTTTTCCTCATCTTCTTTAGAAGTCACAACTTCCTCCCATTCAATATCTGCATTTTCCACATGATTACATATGCAATAAGTATCCATTTGAGTTTTTGCCTTTCCTTTCATTATACGTTGCATATCTTTCACAATAACTGTCAGCTTTAATCTATTTCCAGGATCACATTTACGTTGCATTTCTGGTGTAGTCAAATCATTTTTCAGATAAACAGACATGTTTCCTGGTCGCTCGCCTGAAGCTGTTTCAAAAGGTTCTTCAATGACAATCCACCGAGCATCAAAAAGAACTTTATCAACCATCTCAAACTTCCCTTTTCGTCCGCAGTCACAAAAACTAGGTTGTTTTAGAATCCTATCGGTCTGCTCAACAGGAATTTTATTTCCACAATCAGGACATTGAAAAATCGCTTCCTTGATCTCAGGCTTAACCTCACTCGCCCGCCTCACAACTCCCTCGATAATAATCATCTTCCCAATATGTTTAGAACGAATATTCCTAATTCTAATATCAGTTGATTTTGGCAAATTCATAAAACGCGGTTCTAGCTCTCCGTTACCAGGCAACTCAATATTCAATATAGCTTCACGAACCTCATCTAAAGTCTTTTCAGGTTTAGCCAAAAGCCTGTCAGCCAAATCAGGATACATGACATCAAGAATAGAAAAATCTATTTCCACATTTCCTTTATTTTCACGCGCAGCTTTCAATAACTGTTTCTCATAAAACCTTCGTAAAAATTCTTCTAGTCTCTCAATCTCATCCATAGAACCACAAGAGCTGTTGGAGTCTAAACATTAAATACACTTACCCGCAACAGAAGCAGGGGGGTGGGTTCTAGATTTATTTCTTAGCAGCTTTAGCAATTTCCCCATCCAACTTTTTAAGCCTCTTACTCACTTTAGCAACAGCTCTATTCACATCAGCTATTGTTCTAGCCCCAGTACAGATCACTTTTCCACTCCCAAACAGCAAGAAAGTCACTTTAGGCTGTTCCATTCTATAAACCAACCCAGGGAACTGCTCAGGCTCATATTCTGTATTCTCCAAAGTAAATGCTATATTGTCCAGATTTAACTCTCTGCCCAAATTAGCAGAAGAAACTATATTCTCCAAACGAACAGTATAATTTTTAGGAACCTTAATTCCGATCTTTCTCATCCTAGCAACTATCTTCCCAACCACAATCTTACAATCCTTAGGACTTTTAGTCCCTGTACACACAATTTTACCAGAAGAAAAGATCAACGCAGCTGCCTTTGGATCAGGAATTCTATAAACAACCCCAGGGAACTGCTCAGGCTCATATTCAATACCATCAAAATTAGAAACTATTTTTTCAAGCTTTACTTTCACATTCAAAGTTACAGAAGCCACAACATTTTCAATACGAATTCGAAATCCAGCCATAGATAACAACCTCCAATAAGATAACATCGCTTATATGTTTGACAACGACCGAAGGTCGTCTAGTTCCCCCACCAAGGGAACCCATAAACCCTTTATAAAGGACTTAGGTATTTAAAGGTTGCCAAAGTGGATATTTAAACATGGCTTAACAAAAAAGCATTTATATACTATAGCGAACTATAATTTACTATGGCAACTACAATTCAAATAAGTCCAAAATTACAACATAAACTAGCTGAGAGAAAATTTTATGAAAGAGAAACCTATGAAGAAGTAATTTGGGACTTGATAGAAGATAGTACAGAACTTAGTGAAGAAACTAAAAAACACATAGCACAATCAAGAGCAGAAATAAAAGCAGGAAAAGTTCACACACTAGAGGAGGTAAAGAAGGAGCTTGGGTTATAATGTATTCTATCAAATTCTCACAAACCGCCCATAGACAATTAAAAAAACTCGAAAACACAATACAAAAAAGAATAATACTTTCTTTAGAAAAAATAAGAATAAGACCTGAAAGATATGTCACGAAACTTGTCGGGGATCCTGCCTTTAAACTAAAAGTAGGTAAATATCGAATTATTATAGATATCTACAGAGAAGAATTGATTATTCTAGTGATCAAACTCGGCCACAGAAAAAATATATACAAATGACACTATAAGTGATATTATGAAATTAGCAGCATTATTCAGTGGAGGTAAAGATTCTACATACGCTATCTGGCTAGCTCAGAAAGCAGGCCATGAAGTTAAGTATCTAGCCACAATTCATTCCAAAAATGACGCATCATACATGTACCATACTCTTAATATAGGCTTAACAGTAATCCAAGCCCAGTCCATGGGCATACGATTAATTTCCAAAGAAAGCCTAGGAGAAAAAGAAGATGAAGTCCATGATTTGGAAATACTCCTAAAAAACCTAGAAATTGACGGCGTAGTTTGCGGAGCAATTGCTTCTACCTATCAAAAAAAACGTGTTCAAAAGGTTTGTAAAAACCTAGGATTAAAATTATTCGCTCCGTTATGGGAAATTTCTCCAGACAAATACATGTCTGATTTAATCACCAATGATTTCCGCGTAATCATTACTGGAGTTTTCGCAGAAGGTTTAGGAAAGTCCTGGCTCGGCCGTGAAATAACCCCTGAAAGCCTAAAAGAACTCAAATCAGTTGAACACAAACACAAAATAAACCTAGCAGGAGAAGGTGGAGAATTCGAAACTGCGGTATTAGACTGTCCATTATTCTCCCAGTCAATAAAAGTAAAAGACTCCAAAATCCATTGGTCCGCTAAGGAGCAAACCGGCTTCTATGAAATTGTAGATGTTAAATTGGTTCCTAAAAATAAAGATATTAAGGGGTATGTATAATCATTTCTTATGAAAACAGAAGATGTTTTACTAAAAATGCACCCTGCACACAGAAGCTTTATTCGAGATTATATAATTATCGCTGTTCTACTAGGATCAATATATTATGTCAACATAACTGAATTATTCTTAAATCCAATCGGCCTCTATGCAGCAATTAGTCTAAGCGCATTAATTTTCATATATGTAGAAATATCCCGTCTTTCAAACAGCTACTATGTCACAAAACATCAACTAATAGCTAAAACAGGTTTAACAAGTGAAAAAATCGAAAGTGTGTTTTTAAGAAATATTTCTAAGATAAACCTCAACCAGGATTTGTTTCATAGAATAATTGATTATGGAAACATCACAATAAGTTCCAAGGGAAATAATCAAATCTGCTTCCAGGGAATCAGCTCTCCTAAAAAAATTGTAAAGCAGATAGAAAAACTAATGAAGTACGACGAAGGGAGATAAATAATAAAATACACGAATATAATCAATAAAATACCAGAAGAATTATATTTATTTAAACATTCTACCCACATTGTGAACATGCAAGTCTACATTGAAACCTATGGTTGCGCAGCTGCTAAGTCAGACAGCGAAATAATAACTGGAATATTAACAAAAGCTGAACATAAAATAATTAATAATACAAACAACAAAGCAACTATATGTATAGATGGTGCAGATGCAATAATAATCACAACCTGCGATGTAAAACTAGTCACAGAACAAAAAATAACAAATCGCTGCGTACTTATAGCAAAACAACATCCTTCCAAAAAGCTAATTCTAGTCGGTTGTATGGTTGACAATAGAATAAAAAAGCTAAGAAAACTTTTACCAAACGCTTCCTTTGTTAGCACCCACAGAATAAATAAAATATCTCAAGCTGTATTATCTAATACCCCATTAACTTTACTATCAGGTAACCAAAAACCAATAATAAAAACTTGCCTGCCCCGCATTAGAAAAGACAAAACAATAGGAATAGTCCAGATCTCAGAAGGATGCCGTGGAGCATGCACTTTCTGCTCTACCAGATTAGCAAAAGGAACAATCAGAAGTTTTCCAATGGACACCATTCTAAAAGACATTTCCAACCTAGTGAAAGATGGCTGTACAAAAATCTACTTAACTTCCCAAGACACAGCAGCTTATGGATATGATTTGGAAAGCAAAAGCCTACTTCCAGAATTACTAGAAAAGATATCAGCTATCAAAGGCAATTTCATTACTAGAGTAGGTATGATGAACCCAGATAATATCATACAAGATCTTCCAAATTTTATCAAAGCATATAGATCAAACAAGATTATGAAATTTTTACATCTGCCTGCACAAAGCGGAAGTAATGAAATACTAAAAGCAATGAACAGACGATACACAACAAAACAATTCAAAAAAATCATTTCTGAATTTCGTAAAGCATATCCTAACATATGTTTATGGACTGATATTATTATTGGATACCCTGGAGAAACAGAACAACAGTTCCAATCTACTTTAAAGTTACTAACAGATATCAACCCAAACTACGCAAATGTTTCACGCTTTGCTAGGCGTGAAAACACTGAAGCAGCCAAACTAAAACAATTCAATACAATAGAAATGAAACGCAGAACCCGCATCTGTAACAAATTAGTACAACAATTAAGACATTAAAAATCATTAGCCTATCCCCTAACAATTTCTAGACACTTTTTATACCCTCAAAGCCACTCTATATTTATGAAAAAATTTATTTTATTGACGTTTATCGTCTTGGTAGTATTAGCATCCGGTTGTATAACACCTGATTGTATAGGAAACAATTGTGACAACACAACAGACAATAACACAAACATAATTAGCACATCAGAAAATGAAACAGACCAAGGAATAATAGAACAAGTTATCAACGCAATAACAAACCCACAAACAAACCTAAAATCATTTGAATCTGAAAAAGATTTTAAAAATTATATAGAAGCAAGAGAACTAGAAGATCAATTTTATGGTATAGCAGAATCTATTACAACAGGAGTAGCGAAGGGTGGAGCATTAAGTCAAACAGCAGACTCAGCTGTTTCTTCAGAAGGTGCTTCTGACTATTCCGAAACAAACATCCAAGTCGAGGGAGTAGATGAAGCAGACATAGTAAAAAACGATGGAAAATACATTTACGTTGTTTCTAACAATCGCGTGTTTATAGTAGATGCTTATCCAGCTAGTCAATCAAAAGTCCTCTCAACAATTGAAACAGAAGGAACAATATATGAAATTTTCATTAACGAAGACAAATTAATTATCTTTGGGGTGGAATATCAAGAGTATGATATATATCATGATGAAAAAATAGCAACAACACCAACAGCAATATCAGAAGAGATGGCAATTTCACCACGATATGACTCAAGCATGTCATTTGTAAGAATTTATGATATAACAGACAAAGAACATCCAGTAGTTTCCAGGAGCGTTAGTTTTGACGGAAACTATTTCAACTCAAGAATGATTGGAGATCACGTATATGTTATTTTCAACCAATACATGTACTATCGAACAGATGAACCAATACCAATGCCTAGAATAATAGAAAATGGAGAAACCACAACCGCACAAGCATCAGACATACATTATTTTGATGATGTTCAATATCCAAACACATTCACAAGAATAATTTCAATTGATGTTCAGAGCTTAGCACCATTTGAAGATCAGATCTTCTTAACAGACAATTCACAAAACATATATGTTTCACAGAACAACATATTTTTAACATATCAGGAATGGGGCAGGGCACCAGACGGAGAAACAACTATCATCCAAAAATTCTCAATAGAAAATGGAAACATCCAATATCAAAGTGAGGGATCAGTTCCAGGACAGATACTAAATCAATTTTCAATGGATGAATTTGATGAAAACTTCAGAATTGCTACCACAGTTAGACGTTCCAGAAGTAGTAGTGGCACAGTAAACAATCTTTACATTTTAAACAAAGATATGAAACAAGTCGGATCAATAGAAGACTTAGCACCTGGTGAAAGTATTTACTCAGCTCGTTTCATGGGTCCACGAGCCTACATAGTAACATTCCAGAAAATAGATCCGCTTTTTGTAATTGATTTAAGTAATCCATACATGCCAAAAGTTTTAGGAAAATTAAAAATCCCAGGTTACTCAGATTACTTACATCCTTTCGATGAAAATCATATAATTGGAATAGGTAAAGAAACAATCGGCGCAGAAGAAGGAAACTTCGCATGGCGTCAAGGAGTAAAGTTGTCTCTGTTCGACGTAAGTGATGTAACAAACCCAATAGAAAAAGCCAAAATCGAAATCGGAGACAGGGGAACAGAATCAATTGCTTTGCAAAACCATAAAGCATTTTTATTCAGCCGAGAAAAAAATTTGCTAGTAATTCCAATAACCCTAGCTGAAATAGATGAAAATGATTATTCAGAATATGTTTCAGACAGTGATTATGGAGAATACACATTCCAAGGAGCATTTGTTTTCGAACTAACATTAGAAAACGGATTTGTAGAAAAAGGCCGCGTGTCACACACAACTGAAGAAGAACTCCTAAAAAGCGGACATTACTATTACTCAGACAACGCAGTTTTGCGATCGCTCTACATGGATAACACACTATACACAATATCAAATAATTTAATCAAAGCCAACGACTTAACAGACATGAATGAAATTGCACAGATAGATTTGCAAATTGTTAAACACGTTGAATAGAATTACTCATCTTTATTTACAGGAGAAGACTTTTGCACCTTCTCCGCTTTTTTATTTTCTTCCAATTCATTCAAACTTCTTGAGAAGTTTTCCTATATCTACATTAGAAATATCTTGTTTCACTAGCGGTGTTTCTGAAATTTGTGGCTCACCCTCTTCGTAAGTTGGCTTCTCCACCTGATAAAATAAACCAATAGGCAACTTATCCTTTCTCTCAGCTAACATAATCGCCTCCCCTTTATCAGAAATATTATTACCAGTTAACTTCTCAACATTTTCTTTGAAAAACTCTAACGTATTCTGCTTATTCATAGAAGGACAATACTGAAGTACGTTTACTAGAGAGAATCCCTTGTGGATAATAGCATTCTTTATTAATTCAGTCAAATGTTCCAACTCATGTGAATAACCACGCGCAACAAAACTAGCACCAGTTAATATCCCCAGAGCTATAGGATTAATTGGTTCTTCCAGAACTCCAAAAGGCGTAGAGTTAGTTTTTTTGCCTTGTGAACTAGTAGGTGAAGTTTGTCCTTTAGTCAACGCATAAATAGAATTATCTTGCGTTATGTAAGTAATGTTCAAATTCCGCCTACAAGAATGTAAAAAGTGATTACCACCGATACCATAAGCATCACCATCACCTGTGATTGCAATAACAGTTAACTCGTCATTAGCAAGTTTTATCCCGCTAGCAACTGGCAATGCACGACCATGCAATCCCTCAAACCCATAAGTTTTAATAAAATGATTAATTTTTGAACCACAACCAATACCAGTAACAACAACTACATTTTCAGGCTTTAAGCCTAGTTCAAGCACCGCACGCTTTAGAGCTGCCAAAATCATGTAATCCCCACATCCAGGACACCATCCCGGCGTACCTCTATCAAGTTTATGTTCATCTGCCACTAGCAAACAACCTCCTCTTTTCCAGTAGCCATCACATTTCGTATTCCGTCAGCCAAAATTTCAGGATCAAATTGTCTTCCGTCATATTTCAAAATTCTATGATCAACTTTCTGTCCAGTCTGTATAACAATCAATTGAGAAAGCTGAGAAGTTTTATTATTCTCAACAATTACCAAACGCTTACCTTTTATTTTTTCAAACACTCCTTTAGGAAACGGACTCAACACTGCTAAATGTAAATGACAAAAATCATCACCATCATTATTAAAAATCTTTCTAACTTCACGCACAATCCCTTTAGTTGATCCCCAAGAAACAACAATGAATTCACCTTCACCGATTAATTTTGGCTCAGCCAATTCATCAGCCATTGTTTCAAACTTTTTGTAACGCTTATTATGCATAGCTACTCTATTTTCTTTACTCTCATCTTCCACTCCCTTTTCATTATGTTCGTAACTACTAGTTACATGTTCACCTAGTGGCGTGCTAGGCAATGTTCGTGGAGAAACACCATCTGGAGTAATTTTATACCGCAAATAGTTTTCTCCAGGTTCAGTAACCACTTTCCCACGTTCGATTTTCACTTTTTTATCAAAACTATGAACAGAACTACAGCTTGTTGACAAAAATTTATCTAGAAGTAAAATAACCGGCGTCTGGTATTTCTCAGCTAAATTAAAAGCTAATTGTGTTAGCTCATAACATTCGTTAACATCGCCCGGTGCAATCACCACTCGTGGAAACTCATCTGTACTAGCATTTAACATAAAATTCAAATCACCCTGCCCTGTTCTAGTAGCCATTCCACTCCCAGGACCAGGTCTTTGTGATTCAACTATAACAACAGGAACTTCAGCTTGTGCCGCCAACCCCAAACCCTCAGCCATTAAAGCAAATCCCCCACCAGAAGTACAAGTCATTGCACGCACACCAGCAAACCCAGCACCAATTGCCATGTTTATAGATGCAAGTTCATCCTCTGTGTGCTTGACAATTATATTATAATCTCTAGACACACTTGCTAGTCCTGTTAGCACCGAAGTAGCAGGTGTCATTGGATAAGCAGAAATAAATTTACAACCTGCTTTCACAGCCCCAGCAACAACAGCATCATTACCATTTAATAAAATTCTATTTTCAGTTTCTTTCCTAACAAACATAAATGGAAACTGCCTACCCTTTACAAAATCATAACCAGCTTTAGCTGCCTTTATATTCGAATCAACAATTTCTTGCCCTTTTTTAGAAAACTTTTCTGTAATGATTTTTTCTAGTTCCGTAAGATCCAATCCAATCAATCTAAGTGCCGCACCAATTGCAACAGTATTTCTATATAATACTGAGCCATACTCCTCAGCAATTTTTTTCAATGGGATTCCAAAATTTAAAATTTCTTCTGGCAACTCAACTGTAAAACTAGAAGTATCATAAATAATTCCACCCTTAACTTCATCTAAATGATTTTCAACTGTCAACTTATCTAACGCGATCAGTAAATTAACTTCATTTGAATGTGAATAGACATTTTCTTCATCAACGGTTATAGTAAGAAAATTATGCCCACCACGAATAAGAGAAGGATATTCTGCTTTAGTAAAAACTTTCAACCCATTACGCATGCATGTTTTAGCAAACATTCCCAAACCTGCATTAAGCACACCACTACCTGCTGGACCTCCTATCATTAAAGTAAATTTATTCATAAATCTCACCGAACAAACGTTTTTCCGTAAACGCTTTTTGCACTCGAACCAATAAAAGGGTTTATCATTAAAATAAATTTATTCGACATATTCATTCACCAATTAAATATCCCTCGCAATTATTTCCCCTGGCATTATTTTACTTCCACTAGAAACCACAACACCAGGCATAATTGAAACATTAACTCCAGTCTTAACATTATCACATATTACAGTTCCAAACTTTCTCAAACCAGTGTCTTTTCTTTCTTTGACAGTGCATTTAACATTCTCCCCATCAAAACGCAAATTAGCAACCATTGTACCCGCACCCAAATTACAATTTCTTCCAATTATAGAATCACCAACATATGAAAAATGCGGAATATTTGTTCTGTTCATTATAATAGAATTTTTAACTTCACAGTTTCCAATATGGCAATTGTCACCAATAGAAACTCCAGCACGAAGATAAGCATTGGGACCAATTTTACAATTCTTTCCTATACGAACCCCGCCTTCAACATAACTTCCAGAAAGAATTGAACTTCCACTACCAAGTGCAACATCTCCCTTTATCACGACATTCTCATCAATAATACCATTCACTCCCTCTTCATTTTCTTCTAATGCAATATTATTTACATTAAGAAGTTCCCAAGGATAAGCAATACCTTTCCAACCACTCAATTCAATAACATCCAAATCAGCTTTTAGTGCCAGCGATACAATAGCATCTGTAAGCTCAAGCTCCCCTCTAGGAGATTCTTGTAAATGTTGTAACTCATCAAATACTCGCCCATCCAAAACATAATATCCGATATTAACCAATTCGTTTTTCCATTTATCTTTTGCAGCAGATGGTTTTTCAATTATTCCCATTAACTTACCATCTTCTATTTTCAATACACCAAATTTTTCTGGATTCTCAACTCGTTGAGAAAAAATAGCCAAACCACTAGGTAACTCAATTCGTGGATACCAATCATCACCCATCAAAACAATAAATTTATCTTCAACAACATTCATCTGCCCTCTGACTTGTAAAAGAGCATGACCTGTACCACGTTGCTCAGCTTGATTAATATAAGTTATTTTCTTCCCTTTGAAACTATCACCAAAATATTTTTTAATATCATCCTTACGACAACCAACAACAATAACAAATTCATCCACATTATCAGATAATTTTTCCATATTCCATTCTATCAAAGGCTTTCCACCTACAGGAATCATACATTTATGTAATGTTTCACATAATTCACCCATTCGAGTTGCTTTACCTGCAGCTAAAATAATTGCTTTGATACATATCACCTATAATCTTATTCTCTCCAATATCTTTTTAACATTCCCATCTATTTTATCAAACTCATCTTTATTTTTACTTTCATATGCAATTGAAATCTTAGGACCAGTATTTGAAGCACGAAACAGCATCCAACCATTTTCAAAACTAACTTTCACACCATCTAAAGTATCAATCTCACCATACTTCTCAGCAAATTCATTTGTAAGTTGATTTACAATTTGCTTCGCATCCCCGTTAACTTCAACACGTATCCCATTAGAAAAATAAACTGGCAACACCTCAAGAGTTTTACTAATAGAAATTCCCTGTTTTATCAAATACTGTATAAGTTTCATACTAGCAAACAGCGCATCATCATTGTAAAATGTTTCTTTGAAAAAATAATGACCAGACAACTCACCAGACAACTGTGCCCCATTTTCCAATGCCATCTGCGAAACATAAGTATGTCCAACTCTACAAACAAGTGGCTCACCACCCACACCCACAATAACATCATCTACACTTCTAGAAGTCAATGTATCATGAACAACTTTTAGATTTTCATTATCTAAAGCAGCATTTTTCACTAAAAGTGAAAAAACATTTTTCGGTTCTATGACGCTGCCCTGTTCATTCACAACTGTCAACCTATCAGCATCACCATCAAATCCAAATCCAATATCAGAACCTGTTTCAACAACCTTTTGTTTCAACTCAGTCAAGTTTTCATCAGATGGATTCGGACCACTATCTGGAAAGTCACCGTCTTCATTGCATCTAATTTTCAAAACAGTCACACCCAGCTTCTCCAAAACAAATGGATTAATTAAACTACCTGCACCATTCATGCAATCCACAACCACTTTCAACTTAGCACAAGTCATGCCTAAACTCCCTATCAAATGAGTAGTATAATCTTCACGAGGATTGAAAACTTCCACACTCCCATCCCCCTGCTTAAACTCACCACGTTCAACTATTTTTTCAAGTTCACCAATTCCAGTTTCATAACTTAACGGAATACCATTTTCATCATAAAGTTTAAACCCATTATATTTTTTAGCACTGTGTGAAGCAGTTACAACCACACCACATGCATTATAATTCCCAGAACAAAAATTTATCAATGGAGTTGAAGCAACTCCGATGTCTATAACTTTACATCCAGTAGAAACCAATCCAGCAATAAATGCTTTTTTCAATTCCGGAGTTGTTTCACGACAGTCACCACCAACAAAAACTTTCCCATGCTTAAATGTACCAAAGGCTTTTCCGATTTGCATAGCTACATCTTCATTGATCTCTTTCCCAACAACTCCTCGCAAATCATACGCTTTGTAAATACCTGTCATGTTTATCACATTATAACATTTTCTTTATTTCCTCTTTCAAATCCAGCATACAAACGCAAGCTTTGTTCATACACATGATCATTTTTTTCATTATGTGTTCTAAATTTAAATGAAAAATATTCTTTAAACTTATACCACGAAGTACGTAAATACTTACCATAATCCTTAGTCGAATCAACACATGACATTCTTTTTTCCCACATATTTTTTCACCATAATATTTTTTTGATAAATCTTTTTATTCAGTTTTTGGTACAGATTTTTTGCTTTCGACCCAATAAAAAGGTGTTCCATAAAAAGATTCATTTTACTGTAACTGACTTAGCCAAGTTCCTAGGTTTATCAGGATCACATCCACGAAGCAATGCCAACTGATATGCCAGTATCTGAATAGGAATTATTTGACAAATTGAATTAGCAACATCAGCTTCACGAACCTTAATAAAATAATCAAAAACCTCATTATCGTTTGGACCAACACCTATAATATAGGCACCCCGAGCTTTCAATTCAAGTGCATTTGAAACAATTTGCTTTTCAGTTTCCTTAGAAGCAAAAACTATACATGGAGTGTCTTTCTCTATCAACGCAATTGAACCATGTTTCAACTCTCCACCTGCAAATCCCTCAGCATGTATGTAAGACACTTCCTTAATTTTTAATGCAGCTTCCATAGCAGTAGGATATTGAAAACCTCTTCCTATAAGATAAATATGATCAACATCTTTCAACCTACCAGCTAAATTACGAATCTGTAATCTCATTCTCCAAGAAGTCAAATAGAAAATATATCGTATTAGCTCTTTCAGTTTAGACTTGCCTTCTTCTAATTCACCAATCAGTGCATATGTCAATAAAGCAAGTATAGCTAACTGAGAAGTATAACTCTTTGTTGAAAGCACACAAATTTCAGGACCGGCATTTTGCAAAATAGACAAATCAGATTCACGAACAAGTGTAGATCCCATAACATTCACAATAGAAAGTATTTTTGCGCCTTTTGCTTTAGCTGCTCTCACCCCCTCCAACGTATCAGCAGTCTCACCTGACTGGGAAACAGCTATCACAACATCACCCTTATCAACTAAATCTATTTTTGTCAAAAACTCAGAACCTAACAAAGCCTCGCAACGAATCTTGGCAATCTTAGAGAAAAAATAACATCCAGTCAAACAAGCATGATAAGCAGTCCCACACCCAACAAAATAAATATTTTTAGCTTTCTTAATTTCCACAACAACATCATCAATCATTTCCTGGCTCTGACCAATTGATTTACTAATAACATCTGCCTGCTCTGTCATTTCCTTAAGCATAAAATGATCAAAGTCGCCCTTCTTAGCCTGCTCTACATCCCAAGCAACTGTACTAATCGGTCTTTCCACATCATTTCCTTCATGAAGATTAAAAATCTTCATATCACCATTCAACAAAACAATATCCCCATCTTCAAGATAAATAACATTTTTCGTATATTCTAAAAAAGCAGGAATATCAGAAGCAATAAAATATTCACCATCCCCAACACCAACAACCAACGGCGACTCCTTTCTAGCACCCACAAGAAGCTTATCCTTCAAACTAACAATAACAAGCGCATAACTTCCTTCCAGTTGTTTAAGAGATGCCTTAACAGACTCAAAAAAACTCTTATCGCGCATATGCAACTCAATCAAATTGGGAATAATTTCACTATCAGTTTCACTCGAAAAAACAAATCCCTCTTTTTTTAGAAAGTCTCTCAGCTCTTGATAATTTTCAATTATTCCATTGTGAGCAACAGCTATCTCACGATTATTTGACAAATGTGGATGGGAATTTTCCACAGTAACACCACCATGTGTAGCCCAACGAGTATGACCAATTCCTAATTTGCCTTTCGTCTTCAAAAAATCAGTATTAACCAAAACATCCTTTATTTTCCCTATATTTTTCAAAATTTCCATTTCACCATTAACAACAAGAATACCACAAGAATCATATCCCCTATACTCCAAACTCTCCAGCCCAGATTTAATCAAAGGAGCAGCATCTCTACTACCTGAATAGCCAATAATACCACACATAATACTCTACTCTTCTATACACTAGCTTTATATATAACGTTTACTAAAATATTTTTAGTAGTACTACAATAAGTTTTGTAGTAGTAGTTTTGTTCATATCGATGGTGTAATATATGAGTTTCATAGTAGATAATAAAGCCGGTAAACTAGCTGTTTTAGACTCTAAAATAGTATCTAGAGAAGACATAAAACCTGCTTTATCAAAACTAGCATGGAATATACTCACTCTTCTATTAAACAAGTCCAATTACCCTAAAGAAATAGCTCGCCAATTAAATGTACACGAACAAAAGGTCTATTATCACATAAAAAAACTTAGAGAAAGTGGATTAATACAAGAAGAAGGTCAATCAGTTGTCAAGGGAGCATTAACCAAATATTACTCATTATCAGCACCATCATTTGCAATAGCATTAAAAAAGCTCGAACCATCCCAAAGAATATCTTCTGTTGATAAGTCTCATGAAAATTTCTTATCACCATTTATCAAAGCAGGTAAATTGAATGCAAAAATAGTAATAGGTAGTCCAGAACCACACGGACCTCGAAACACCCGTGCTAGAGACGTAGCATCTGCTACCAATATGGCCCTTTTCATAGGAGCATTCCTAAATACAACTGAAAAAGACATGGTAAAACTAGACACTGAAATACATGGCGATCTACTGAAAGGAAATTTAATACTCATCGGCGGACCAGGTGTCAATTCTATAACAGAAAAAATAAACTCCAAATTACCAATATTTCTACAAAAAACAGAAAATTATTATTCAGGAATACGCTCTACAATATCTAAAAAAGATTATGTCTATGAAAACCAAGGAATAATTGTAAAAATCTCTAACCCATTCGCCCCCCGAAAAAAAATCCTAGTAATAGCTGGTCGGCGTTCTAAGGGAACAGAAGCAGCTGTCCTCTCATTAATCATAGCTTTAGATGAAATCGTAGCTGGAAATTCAACAGATCCCAAAAAATCAGCTAAAGTTGTAGAAGGCTATGACAAAAACGCAGATGGTATCATGGATTCTATAAGAGTTCTAGAATAAACCTTTTTATGGGTTCTATCTATGAAAAAAGCTTTAGCAAAAATAAACTTTTTATTGGGTCGAAATTAAAAAATCTGTACCAAAAACTGAATAAAAAACTACAAAGCACTACCCATAATCCAAGAACCGAATAGCGTTATTACAAAAATTATTATATAGGCCAACCACACCCACATTGCTATTTCTGGATACCATGGAGAATTTGGTAAATTCTGATAAATAAACACTCCTGCTAGAACTAAAATAATTGTAATAAAAATCATTACAGGATTTGGTGGCATAATTAAATTAGATATTACTGCCTCTTATAGTTATCCCAGTTCTTCCTCGAGAATCTTTTTCACTTTCCTACCATCAACCTTCCCTCTAACTTCCTTCATTATATCCCCCATAAGTGGACCGAAGTTTTTCTTCTCAACATGTTTAGGATTTCTACGAATAACATCTCTTACTATCGTCCTAAGCTCACTATCGTCAACTTTTTCTATTCCCAAATCTGCAACAACTTCTCCAATTGTTTTTTTCAAATCAGAACAATAAGCCTCCAACACATCAGGAATAATTTCTTTAGTTATCAATCCTTTTTGCAAAACAAAAAACACATCTTGAAAATGATTATCCTTAAGCACATGCACATCCACCCCACGTCTTCGCAAATCCCTCAAAGTGGACAAAAGCGTAACAGCCACAAGTTTAGGATCAAAATGTTTTTTTAGTTTTTCCCATCTTTCAAGTTCCTCACTCCATAAAAGCTGTTTTACCAGGTCTTCTGGTAATAGTTTTTTCAATCGCTTCTCTTTATCTTCCCAAGTCTCAGGCAACTTAATTTTTTCTATTTCTTGTCTATCAACAATTATAGTTGGTAAATCAGTCTCAGGATACATTCTCTCCCCACCCGGTAGTGGTCTTGTATAAATTGTAGAACCATCCTGTCTTAACACTCGCGTTTCCTCTTTAGATTCCCCAACTAACACCAACTTCTTTTGCCTTTCAACCTCATTATCCAAAATCTCAGGTATCATATCCAAATCCTGCACACCCTTTATTTCTATTCTCTTACCCCCGCGTATAGAAACATTAACATCCTGCCTAGTCACCCCCAAACCGCGCTGACTTTTACCAGTAGAACGTATAATCATTCCTATCTTTTTTGCTACCTCTTTAGCATGCTCCGGATCTTTAATATCAGGCTCAGTTCCAATCTCAATCAAAGGAATTCCCATTCTATCCAATCTATAAACTCGTTCATTGTTTTTTTTCTCAACTATCCCAGCACTTTCCTCTTCTAAACAAATATTAGCTATTCGAACATCCCCTTTACTTGTCTCAACAACACCATCCATACCAACCAATAACGTACGCTGAAAACCAGAAGTATTTGATCCATCTGCCACATTTTTTCGCATTATATGAATCTCATCTGGAATTTTAGCTTTCAGGATTTTAGCAATTTGAAAACATAACAATAACGCCTCTTGATTAATACTTTTTGGTGGATCAGAATCAGTTTCTACCAAACAACTTTCTTTTGTATAACAAAGATAATGAAAATTTCTTTTTGATGCAGCTTCAAACTCAGCAGCTTTATCTACTTTCCCGCGCTCACCTGAAACCATTCTCTGTTTTCTGGTTATGACTAAAGACGACTGATCATTTGAAAATCTTGGTGGACAAGAACAAAAAAGTTTTTCTTTAGTCGCAAGCCTATTATGAATCTCCACCCCACATTTGAAACCAATTTCTTCATAATCAGTCATCGTATCAACTATAGAATATTAGTATATAGTTTATTATTAAACTATCACTTTCTACTTTTTCTAACCAATTTATTCCCCTTACCAACCAAAACCCATCCAACAATTCCTAAGAAAACCAAAACCCCACCAGCTAACAAATACCACTCAATAGGATAATCAACAACAGGCGCCCTTACACCAACAGCAAACACAGAAAAACTTCCAGTCTGTGCCTCAAACAAAAGTGGATCGTCCCCACCTAAATAAACAGTCTCCAACTCAACCCACTCATCGTTAGTAAAGTGCAACAACATCACATCATCCTTCCCAGCTCCTTGTATATCCATCCACTCTTTAGAAACCTCAAATTCCAAAACAGCTGACTCAATCTCAACATCAGTCTCAACTTCTACATATTGATAAACAGTATACTCTTCTTCTGTTTTATTCATCTGAACATCCCTAGTAGCTGTAATTTTATAACCCCTAACACTTTGACTAACCTCCACTGGAGCAGTATTGTATTCTTTAACTTCAAAACTACCCTCAACAGCATCTTCGCCAGAAACTATACTAACACCTGTAATAACCCCAGTTTCATTTTCCTGCGTCACAACATCAATCTCCACTGTCTCACCCTTAGTCACATTTTTCAAAACAGTGTCAACAACTTCTCTTATGACCTGTTCAACCACACCCTCACTGTTCTCACTATCATCTCCTGACCTAGAACAACCAGGATCATTCATATCAACCAACCCATCCCCGTCATTATCCAAGCGATCCATACACTGAGTGAATCCACCACTTGGGGTAGTTGTATCTGTAGAAGCTTCAGGAGCCTCACAATCAGCTGAACAAGTTGAATAACTCTCACCACCCTCACAAACACCATCTCCACAATATGTAGAAACATCACTACAATAATTATTTACACAATAATCAACACCACAATCATTTGCAATTGTACAATATTCTCCAGTATCATTAAGCTCAAAATAATCAATACTTGAAACACCACTCAAATCAGTATTGAAATTTATTGAACCAGATAAAGGATTGGTATATAGAGTAGTATTCAAAACAGTCCTAGTAGAATCAAAAATAGAAACATTGTAAACACGTGAACTGTTAAACCCATCCAACGTAACTGAAACATTTTGTGACAAATAAGTTGAAACCAAAGCAGTTGTATCATTAACCATCCCAAATGAAATCGTTCCATTAACATTTGTTAAATTCAATGATCGGCTTTCGCCATCAGCATTTGTCAAATTTCCTATAAACTGAAAAAGTGTTGCATTTGTATAACCTTTTTCATTATAATAAAGTATTTTTCCTCTTTCATTATTCAATCGATCATTCATATCAAGTTGTGTATTATTTACAGAATGATTCAACCAATTCAGATATTCTCCACCAGTAGAATTTATCACAGTCATTGACCAATTTGTATATTGTGAATTAGAATCATTTGCAGACACCAACACTTCATACACTTCCCCTCCCCTAACAGAATCTCCTGTTGTATTCAAAACAGATAAGTAACTAACAGTCATGTTTATGAAAGGTTTATCAGATGTTTGTTGAATAGTAGAATACATGTATATTGTTTGATTATTTGGTATAACTTCGAACAAAAAATCATTTCCACGCGTATATGAATAAAGTCTCGTCAACACTCCATCAACACTTTCATATACAAAAGGATAATCAGAATAACCACTGGCATTAATTGTCAACGGCATTACATATACATCCTGCCCATATATTGTTGTATTTAAACTAGAATTATATGATGTAGACAAACTAAGTTCCTTCGGATCTCCAGT
>Ga0233437_1002397_pt1 | contig 28438 bp, 26 predicted proteins | sample SI_122_August201_FD_182714 | JGI IMG/M metagenome (GOLD analysis project Ga0233437, IMG submission 182714) | Seawater microbial communities from Saanich Inlet, British Columbia, Canada - SI_122_August2016_200_MG | ecosystem: Environmental > Aquatic > Marine > Inlet | place: Canada: British... | reverse complement strand
GCGTTTAATGATTGGGTGGAAGCCTATAACACGGACTTTCCTCATATGTCGCTGGGATATAAAACACCTCAGCAATTTGCTAATGACATTCTCTTAAATGTGGCTTGACTAAGTGGGGGCATTACAGGTAAAGTTTGTAATGAAATGAATGTGTGTGTAACTGGTTGTAGCACAGCAGGGGAAGAGCAAGCTGCTAAAAAGGCTTCTAATTATGTGAAAGGTCTTATCTTGAATACGGGAAACAGAGCTCGTCAATACGGACAACAAATGGGTCATTATGGCCGGGGTGCTATAAACAGAGCTCAGAGTGGTATGGGGAATGCTAAAGGGCACTTTGGTGGTGGAAATAGAGGTGGAAGTAGCCATGGTGCTGGACTCCCTTGGTAAAGATAGAGTCATAACAGTTTTGCTTCTTTGCCTTTTTAAGCTTGCCGCTTTTGAAGAATATTACAAGTTGTTTTAACTATCACTTTAGTTTTTGAATCAAGCTCGATGTTGACTCCCTCACCTATCTTTTTATTTGAAAAATTCGTCAGTCTTAACGTTTCTGGTATTAAATTTACAGTAAAAACCCCCTTAGGGTTAATTTCGCAAATCGTAAGGCTACTGCCATCAATGGCAATAAACCCTTTAGAAAAAATATAAGACATCCAGTCTTTGGGGACTTTTATTGTTAGAGCATAGTTATTTTCAGTTTTTTTTATTTCAGAGATTATTCCAGTGCCATCAACGTGCCCGGAAACTTCGTGGCCTCCGATTTCATCACCAAACTTTAAACTTCTTTCAATGCTTGCTTTGTCATCTTTGCTAAGCGTTTTTATTGTTGTTTTATTAAGTGTTTCTTCAATGGCATCAAAGCTAACAATGCTATCTTTAATGCTAATAACAGTCTGGCACACGCCATTAACTGAAACACTCGCGCCTACTTTTAAATTGCTGATTAATTCATTTGATAATTTGATTTTATAAGATAAACCCCCTGGCTTTTGAATGACGTCAACAACAGGGAAAAGACCTTGCGTAATGCCTGAAAACATTTAAGTGTCTTCCTGGATTTTCTTAGTATGATCTTTAGCAAAAAAGGTATACATCGTTGGAACAACAAACAAAGTAAAAATGGTACCGATTGACATACCTGTTGCAATCACTAAGCCAATGTTGAAACGACTTGCAGCGCCAGCACCTGTCGCAAACACTAATGGCATGACGCCAAAAACCATGGAAAGTGTTGTCATTAAGATAGCACGCAGGCGAATACCTGCGGCTTTTTCAATAGCTTCGCGAATAGGCAAGCCTTCGTTTTGTTGGATTTTATTAGCGAATTCAACCATTAGAATACCATGCTTTGTGATAAGCCCTACAAGTGTAATCAATCCAATTTGCGTGTAAATATTAATACTTGCTGCACCTAAGTTAAGAGGAATTAAGGCGCCACAAATAGACATAGGGACACTAATAAGAATAACACAAGGATCTCTAAAACTTTCAAACTGTGCAGCAAGCACTAAAAAGATAATAATAATCGCAAAGAAAAGCGCGACGACTAAGGCACTTCCTTCTTGAATAAATTGCCGTGATTGTCCGGAATAATTGTAGTTATAACCTTTTGGTAGTGTTTGGTTGGCGATTTTCTGAAGATAAGCTAATCCTGTTCCCATAGATAATCCAGGCATCATGACGCCTTGAATGGTGGCAGAATTTAATTGTTGAAAACGTGTTAACGAGTTAGGCTCGACTGCTCGTTTGATCGTAATTATCGTGGATAGAGGAACCATATCACCGTTAGCAGCTTTGATATAAATATTTTTTAAATCATTCGAGTTTAATCGATAATTTCTTAAAATTTGTGGAATAACTTTATAGCTGCGGTTTTCCATACTAAAGTAGTTTACATAGTTTCCACCCAAATTGGTTGCAAGTGTTGTAGCAATGTCTTGCATGCTTAAGCCAAGTTCAGCCGCTTTTGTATTGTTAATATTAATATCTAATTGAGGTTTGTTATATTTAAGTGAATTATCTATAAAAATAAACATCCCGCTTTTTTTCGCTTTATTCGTAATCTTTTGAGACAGTTGATAAAGTTGTTGATACCCACCTGCTGTTGTTGAAACGACAAATTGAATAGGAAGCCCGCCGCCACTTCCGGGAAGCGCAGGGAGAGGGAAGGCAGAAGCTTTAAGCCCTGCAATTTGGTTTAGCTGTTTTTGAATGATAGGTTGAATTTTCGCTTGTGTAAGCTTTCTTTCATTCCAGGGTTTTAATATTTCCCCAGCAATGACTTTGTTTGTAGCTCCCATACCGTTAACCACAAAATAGTCTTTTGTTTCTGGAAGTTTTGCAAAAATGTTTTGCATTTGTTTTGTGAACTTAGTGACATAATTTAGATTTGCATACTGAGGCGCTGTTCCCAAAACGAAAATTGCGCTTTGATCTTCCGTGGGCGCCAACTGTTTTTGTGTGTTGGCATAAAGGAAATAACAGCTTGCTAAAATAACAATGGCAAAAACGGCTGTAACGGGACGATAATTGAGTGCGCCATGAAGCCACCGTGAATAAAAGTTTTTAATTTTCTCAAAAATCAGGTCAATGGTTGTGGCAAGTTTACCTTGATCTCGACTGAGTACTTTAGAGCAAAGCATAGGTGAAAGAGTTAACGCTATCACCCCTGAAATAATCACCGCTGATGCAAGTGTAAAAGCAAATTCTTTGAATAAAGCACCTGTCATGCCACCCATAAAACCGATAGGCGCATAAACTGCGGCAAGCGTAATGGTCATCGCAATAACAGGCGTTGCAATTTCTCGTGCACCAAGTATAGCTGCTTTGAATATGGGTATACCTTCATCGATATGCCTATGGATATTTTCAACCACAACAATGGCATCATCGACGACCAATCCAATTGCGAGCACCATCGCGAGTAAGGTAAGTAGATTAATCGAATAACCCAGCGCAAGCATAAGTGAGGCAACACCAATCAGTGAAAGTGGTATGGTGATGACTGGGATCATAACGGAACGAATGGAGCCTAAGAATAAAAAGATAACAATGATGACGATAATGGTCGCTTCAATCAGCGTGTAAAGAACTTCATTGATGGCGGAACGAATATAGGCTGTCGAGTCATAAACGATATGAGCTTTTAGTGTGGGAGGAAATTGCTTTTGAAGTCTTGGCATCATTTTTCTGATTTGAGCAATAACATTAAGTGGGTTAGCTGTAGGTGTTGCAGTAATACCTACAAAGGTACCTTTTTTCCCATTAAAAGTAACAGAAGAGTCATAATTGTCAGAGCCAAGTTGAACTTTGGCAACATCAGCTAAACGTACAACTTGCCCGTTTTGTGATTTCACAACAATGTTTCGAAATTGTTTAGCGCTGGTTAAATCAGTGTTGGCTTTGATAGAGTAAGCAACATAAACCCCTTTGGTTTTCCCTGCAGCTGCTTGGAAATTATTTTGAGATAAAGCATTTTGAATATCAGTAGAGTTGACGTTAAATGCCGCCATTTTTTTGGGGTTTAACCAAATGCGCATCGCAAAAACATAACCCCCCATGATTTGCGCTTGAGAAACACCGCTTACCGTCTCGAATTTAGGTTGTATAACGCGTGAAATATAATCAGTAATTTGCTCAGGCGTCATCTTGTCGCTGTTAAAGCTCATATACATTAAAGCAATTTGATCGCCTGTACTTTTCGTGATAACAGGATTCTCAGCTGCTTTTGGCAATTGATTCATGACAGCTTGCACTTTACTCATCACATCCGTAAAGGCAGTGTCAGGATTGTAATTAAGTTTGATGTGAACTTCGATGGTGCTTGTACCAAGGTCACTTGTTGAGGAGATGTAATCAATACCGCCAGCGCTTGCGATAGATTTCTCAAGTGGCGTTGTAATAAATCCTTGGACTAATTGAGAACTTGCGCCTGGGTAAGAGGTTGCAACGGTAATAACCGTGTTTTGCATTTGCGGATATTGACGCAAAGGTAAACTGTAAATGGCACGTAAACCAAAAAGAAGAATAAGCAAGCTTACAACAGTCGCAAGAACAGGTCTTTTTATGAATATATCAGTAAATCTCATTCTATTCTTCTGTGTTGATTGTTTTAGGCGGCAAATTAATATTAGATGAATTATTGACAACGGCTCGAGAACCATTTTGAAGTTTTAATTGTCCAGAGCTTACAATTAAATCACCTGCTTTAATACCCGTTAAGACTTGTACTTCGCTACCGCGGCTTTTTCCTAAAGTGACATAAACTTGTTTTGCGATATAAAGTTTTTGTTTGCTTGCCTTCGCCGCCGTTTTATCTTTTTTCTTTGTTTGCTTCGTTGTTGTTTTAGGCGCTTTTTTATCAGGGACTAAATGGTAAACAGAATCACCATAGAGAGTATAGTTAATAGCCGTTTGCGGAATAACAATTGCACTGACATCATGCGGCATTAAAACTTTAACGTTAGCGAACATGCCCGGCACAAGTTTTAATTGATCATTAGGGACATTGGCTTCGATTTGAATATTGCGTGTTTGTGTGTTGACTTCAGAATCAATAGCGCTGATTTTTCCTGTGAAAATTTCATCAGGATAAGTATCAACTTTGATTTTAATCGCTTGTCCAACTTTAAGTTGGCTTAAGTTTTGTTCGGGTGTTGAAAAAATAACGCGTAAAGGATTCAGTGATTGCAGCGCGGCAAGTTGATCGCCTGGATTTAAATACTGTCCCACGTTGGCAACACGAATACCAATTTTCCCAGCAAAAGGCGCTTTAATAGTTTTTTGATCAATCGTGTTTTGTGTTTTAACAACGTCTGCTTTAGCTTCTTCAAGATTGGCTTTTGCAGAATCAAAATCAGCGGCAGATACAAAGTGTGTTTTAAACAGTTTTTGTTCGCGGTCAAAAGAAGCTTGTGCTAAAACCAGTTTGGCTTGAAAGTTTTTTAAATCCTGAGCATCAAGCGCAACATTTTGTCCAATAAGTGGCTCCCCTTGCTTAACGAGCTCACCTGAACGGAAATAAATCTTATCAACTTGGCCTGCTTGCTGTGCGGTAATATTGACGCCTTTATAAGCAGTGATGGAGCCAACCGATGAAATATAGGGCGTCCAAGCAACATTTTTAGCTTTAATTGCCGATATCGTTGCGGGAGGTGGTTGAAAATTGGCAAAATATTGTTTCATCATGTGGCTGCGGAGAGCGTCATAGCCAAAAATACCGCCAAATACGATGATTAATATAATGATCAAGATGACCATGCGTTTTTTCATGACGAATTCCGGTGTGCCTAATTAAGCCTATGATAATACGGGGAATCCTTGTTTTGAGCAATAAGAAATTGCATAAATCTCAGCCGAGTCGCAACCTTGGAGAAGGCTGCTGAAGCAAGAAATGCTACCGTTGGGCGTCGAACTTTGTTGTTCGCATCCTGTCGCTTCCAGATTCTGTTTTCTCAAATGGCTCGCCTTCCAGGCTGCGCTGAGTTTGAGAAAACAGAATCTGGAAGCGACAGGATGCTTGGCTTCCGATGGTGGAACTTTTGCGCACGCTTTGAAGTCACCCTACACGTTCATGAAGCTTTTCAGTTTGGAGTAGGGCGGCTTTTTTTTGTGGAGAAAAACATGGCACCTTAGTTTTATTTGAGATTACTGATTTTTAAGTTAAACTATTTTTTTATTTTAATCTCAAGGATGATTATTATGCAAACAAGGACGGTTGAATATCAATCAGACGGAATGAATTGTAAAGGCTTCATGGCTTTTGACGATTCAGAATCACTCCCTGGACCAACAGTCTTTATGGTGCCTCCCTTTGACGGTGTAACTGACTTTACAAAAGACTATGCAAAACGTGTTGCAGCCTTAGGTTATGTTGTCTTTGTGCCAGACTTATATGGTGATGGGCAAACACGTGATGAAATGGATGCATGCATGGCGCTTATCATGCCGTATCTTGAAAATAGAGTTTTAGCAAGAACAAGAATGCTAGAAGCTTTTGAAGTTGCAAAGCAACAACCGGAAGTTGATGCTGATAAAATGGCAGCACTTGGTTTTTGTTCCGGTGGTATGTGCGCACTAGAATTAGCAAGAGCGGGCGCGGATCTTAAAGGTTTGGTCAGTCTACATGGCGCCTTTGCCCCAACTGAATTAGCAGCTGAAAAAATCAAAGCAAAACTTTTGTTCCTACATGGCTACGATGATCCTCAAGTCCCGCCTGATGCATTACCTGCACTTGCGAAAGAATTAAATGAGCAAGGTGTTGATTGGCAATTTGTTTTTTTCAGTCAAACTAAACATTCGTTTACAGATCCCATCGCCGCTGAAATCGGATCACCTGAAGCTGGAAGAGTCTACAGTAAACGTACAGCCGAACGCGCATTTCAATACAGTAAAGATTTTTTTGCTGAGATTTTCGAGTAGGGCGGGTTCTTTGCGGAACAAAAACCCCACCATTTAGGACGCTCCCGATGGTGAGATCGCTCACTACGCTCGCGAACCCACCCTACACGCCCATAATGATTTTCATTTTGAAGTAGGGTGGCTTCTTTTTTGCGAAGCAAAAAAAATGCCACCATCGGGCGTTAGCTTATTAAATTAATAATACATAGGAGTCAAGTCTTGAGTTTAAGGTATAAGGCTTGAACCTAAATTTAAAGCTTGATCGCTATCGACATTTAAGGTTCCGTAGCTTGTACATTGACCTCCATCACCGTTAGCTTCTACAAGGTGGCGTTGGCTTTCATGATCTGCATCATCATTAGCACGCTGATTTCTATTTAAGTGATGGGTTATACATTTTCTTATAACGGGTAGAATGCAGGCGCAGGTGGCGATTACACCAATGCCGGAGGATACTAGCACAGTTAAAACAACAACGGGGTGTTTCTTTAATGTATCCAGCAATGCGAGAGCGAAGGGTTCATTGGGATCCTTAGGACAGTTTAAAGCAATGGCTTTCAAGATTGTGGCTACGGTGCTATTTGAAAATGTTTGCTCGCCTAAAAAGGTTTCTCTCGCATAGCAGTCACTATATTCAAGCCTGCAGCTCCATAATGGGTTGAGAGGGTTGGCAGTGTTCCACCACTCAACGCTGGGATCGGTGAACATATAGTCTGTTGGCCCTTGATGTAGGTTAGCCTTGGTAAGTGCTTTATCCATAGCTTCAGTGTTAAAATATACGCCACCTTGATCCTTGCTCTTGGTTAGAATGGCTATTTCTTCAGGGCAATATACGATGCTGCCAGAACTGGTGTGCCTGTAGCAAGTATAGATGCTAGCTTCCGTATCACTTGCAGAGCTAGGGTTAGCAAACTCACATATTTTTTTTGTAGCAGCCACCACTGTTGCAGCCGATAATAAAACTGTCCCCGCTAAACATTTTCGAAGAAACCAAGCCGCTTCACTTCTATACATTATAATTTCCTCACCGGATAATTTATCTAGCCTTCATTTTCAAGTAGGGTGGCTTCTTTTTTGCGAAGCAAAAAAAATGCCACCATCGGGTGTTAGCTTAATAAAACAAAAAACGTCCTATCACTGTTCGCTACTTGCAAAAGCAAATGATCTTTGCTTTTATTCGCTATAGCAACAAGCTGGTTAATATTATGTACTGGCTGTTGATTCGCCGCTGTAATGATGTCGCTTTTATTAATCCCCATCGTCCAAGCAAGCGTATTTGGCTTAACGTTTTCAACAAACACGCCTTGAACTTTTTTGGCGTCACTATTTAACTCTGTTGTGTTTTTTAAAGTTAAGCCATAAAGAAAAGGATGCGCTGCACGTTGTTTTGCCTCAGTTATTCTTGATTCGCCAACAAAAGCAGGAATCATCATGACATTCCCTTTTCGAAGCACAGAAAGCACAAGTTTGTCTTTAATGCGATGCAAGCCAATAATGTTTTTCAAATCGTTATTGCTCGTAATATTATGCCCGTTAACCGACATAATAATATCACCTGCTTTAACGCCAGAAACAGCCGCGGGGGAGTAAGGCTCAACTTGTGTTACAACAGCACCTTTTAAACTTTTTGCATCAAGCGCTTCAGAAAGCTGCGGATTTAAACTTTGTACAACAATCCCTAAAGTGCCCCGTTCAATTTTTCCATATTTTAAAAGTTGATGAACAATGCTCTTAACCATATTAGAAGGAATCGCAAAACCAATCCCAATGCTTCCGCCGCTTTTAGAAAGAATTGCCGTATTCATTCCAATCATTTCACCTTCGCTGTTCACAAGCGCGCCACCTGAGTTACCTGAATTAATTGGCGCATCGGTTTGAATAAAGTTTTCATAACCTTCAATATGTAAACCTGAGCGATGCAAACCGCTTACAATCCCTGAGGTAACTGTTTGTTGAAGATCAAAAGGATAACCAATCGCCGCAACAAAATCGCCCATTTCCAAGGCGCTAGAGTTTGCAAATTTCATTGCTTTTAAATGAGGCGCATGAATTTGAATAACGGCAATATCCGTAGCGCTATCGGCTGCAATCGGTTTTGCCATATAACGACGACCATCTTTTAAGGTCACAATAATGTTTTGTGCTTGATCGATAACATGATCGTTCGTGACGATTAAGCCTTTCTTCGCATTAAAAATAACACCTGAGCCTGATTTCTTAAAATGAAGCTTTGAGAGTTTTTGAAGTGTGCTCGGGCCAAGCGATTGAAATTCTTCTTTCATAAAAGGATCGCTAAGTAACTGTATTTTTCCAGCAGCTACGATATTCACAACCGGTGGCATGGATTTATTTAAAACTTTAGAAAAGGCTTTGTTGTGATTTGTTGGCGGTGAAATGTTTGCAAAAGCAAGGCTAACTGTGCCGAGGAGTGTAATTAAAAGTATGAGATAGCGCATCATTTTATCCTTCAATATTCCTATTTTTGATGAAGCTATTTTATACAAGTGGCTTGTGGGGGTCAAGTCTTGCCTTCAGGCATTCGAGTTTAAATCGCCCCAGCAATCCCAGCCACAAGCCCAAAAATAGCCGTTACGCCTAGGATTATACCCACTGTCCAAGCATAGCCGCCTTTAAGTCGGTATTGTTCGGGTAATGCTTTGACAGCAAGCAAGAATAAAAACCCTAAAACAATCGGTAATAAAATAGCATTCATGACTTCAACTGCAACACTTAAACTGACAAGATTAATGCCGCTTAAAATGACAATGCCGCCAAGCACTAATACAACCGTATAAACAGAATAAAACCAAGGCGCTTCTTTAGGTTTGTGCTCGAGTGAACGTTTGTAGCCAAGGATTTCACCTAAGCCCCAAGCTGCTGTTAGTGAAACAACAATCGCGGCGACTAAGGACGCACCTAGCATACCTAACGCGAAAAGTAATTTACCAGTGGTAATGCCTAAGAAAGGAATAAGTGCGTGACTGATTTGTTCAACGGTGTTTAAAGGCGCGCCTGGATTTGTACGTCCAATCGTTGCAGCCGTTGCAACAAGAACAGAAGCCATAATAATTTGCGTGATGAAAGCGCCAATGCTTGTATCCCATCTTGCATAAGATAAATGTTCGATTTTTAATTTTTTATCAACGACAGCGGATTGTTGATAAAAGATCATCCATGGCATAATAACAGCACCAATGTTAGCAGCGGCTAGATAAAAATAACTTGAGCTAGTCCAAGGAATTGACCACATTGTTTTCCATGCTTCGCTATAATGCGGATGCGCCATCACGGCAACGACAATAAAAACTAATTCAAAAAGACCGATAAAAATTGCACAACGTTCAACGGATTTATAACTTCCTGTCCATGCCATGGCAACAAGAAAAATAATGACAGCTGCGATACTCACAATGGGTGGCACATGAAATAAATTCCCAACACCGACAACACCACTGAATTCTGTAATCATTGCGCCAACGCATGTAATTAAAAGTGTTGAAACAGAAACCCACGCCCAATATTTTCCGAATTGTTCTTTAATGAGTTCACCATGACCTTTTTGGGTGACGATACCAAGTCGTACAGTGAGCTCTTGCGCGATAATTAAAATAGGAATTAAGATAAATTGGAGCAAGAGCATGCGATAACCCCAGACGGCACCACTTTGTGCGGCAGTGATGATACTACCTGCATCGGTGTCGGCGAGCATCACGACAAGTCCTGGGCCTACAATAGAGAAAAAGATAAAAAGTGTTTTCATGGTCCGACGTGACATTCTTATGTTTCCTTATAAGGGGTTCATTTATTTGCGGCAATTCTATATGAGCTGCATTTGAGAATCAAGGACTAAATGATAATAATTCTCATTTAAGTAGGTTTGTTAATATTTTATTGATCTATGTCTGCTTAATTGAATGATATCTTCTTAAGTAGGGCGACTTCAAAGCGTACACAAAAATCTCGCCATTTGGATGCTCCCGATGCTGGGATTGCTTGCTGCGCTCGCGAACCCACTCTGCGCATTTGTAATAATCACATTTCTTTTGAGATATCTTGGTTTAAGCACTTGATATTTTTCATAAGATCCCTATCTTAATAAGGCGTATCCAAGTCTCCCTCAAAAACATATTGAACAAATACAGTTCGCCGACTATATATAATGTAATAGATAACGAGGTACCCATGCGAATAGATAAATTAACTAGCCAATTTCAATCAGCGCTTTCAGAAGCACAATCCCTTGCCGTGGGTGATGATTCCCCCGCGATTGAGCCTGCTCATGTTTTAAAAGCGATGATGCAGCAAGAGGGTGGCTCGGTGAGTCATATTGTTAAATTAGCGGGCGGGAATGTTCAGGCGCTTAATGCGAGTCTTGATCAAGCCATTGCTCAATTGCCGAAATTAGAATCGCCAACAGGTGATGTGAATGTTTCTCAGGAGCTCAGTAAATTATTAAATTTAACCGACAAACTTGCTCAAGAAAAAAATGATCAATTTATTTCGAGCGAATTATTTTTATTAGCGAATATGAATGCAGGTGGCAAGCTTGCAGATCTTATGAAACAAGCTGGCATCACAAAAGATGCACTTATCAAAGCGATCGATGATGTACGTGGAGGACAAAACGTGAATGATCAAAATGCAGAAGAGCAACGTCAAGCGTTAGAAAAATATACGATTGATTTAACGGAGCGCGCTGAACAAAATAAACTAGATCCAGTGATTGGCCGTGATGATGTGATTCGTCGTGTGATTCAAGTGTTGCAGCGTCGTACGAAAAATAATCCTGTTTTAATTGGTGAGCCAGGCGTAGGTAAAACAGCTGTGGTTGAAGGTTTGGCGCAGCGTATTATTGATGGCGAAGTGTCTGAAGGCTTAAAAAACAAACGCGTTTTATCTTTGGACATGGGTGCGCTACTTGCTGGCGCTAAATTTCGTGGTGATTTTGAAGAGCGTTTAAAAGCCGTCTTAAAAGATTTATCAAAACAAGAAGGTCGTATTATTTTATTCATTGATGAAATTCATACGATGGTTGGCGCAGGGAAAGCTGAGGGTGCGATGGATGCGGGGAATATGTTAAAGCCCGCTTTGGCGCGTGGCGAACTTCATTGTATTGGTGCAACGACGTTAGATGAATATCGACAATTCATTGAAAAAGATGCAGCCCTTGAAAGGCGATTCCAAAAAGTTTTAGTTGAGGAGCCTTCTGTTGAAGATACGATTGCGATTTTGCGAGGGATTAAAGAGCGTTATGAAGTGCACCATGGGGTGCAAATCACAGATCCTGCAATTGTTGCTGCGGCAACCTTGTCGCATCGGTATATCACTGATCGAAACTTGCCCGATAAAGCCATTGATTTAATTGATGAAGCGGCAAGCCGTATTCGTATTGAAATTGACTCAAAGCCTGAAACACTTGATAAACTTGATCGCCGTTTAATTCAATTAAAAATGGAAAGAGAAGCGATTAAAAAAGAAAAAGATGACGCTTCTAAAAAGCGCTTAAAAGATGTGGATGAAACGATTGAAGCACTAAGCAAAGAATACAGTGATTTAGAGGAAAAATGGAAAGCTGAAAAAGCCTTATTGCAAGGTACACAGAAATTCCAAGAACAACTCGAGCAAGCAAGAGCCGATTTAGAAACGGCGAAACGTTCAGGCGATTTAGCGAAAATGTCTGAACTTCAATATGGTAAAATTCCAGAGCTTGAGAAGCAATTACAAGCGGCAAGTAAAGAAGAGCATAAAGATACTTCCCTTGTTAAGAATAAAGTTACTGAAGAAGAGATTGCAGAAATCGTTTCTAAGTGGACACATATTCCTGTGTCGAAAATGCTTGAAGGTGAGAAAGAGAAGCTTCTTCAGATGGAAGATTTTCTTCATAAGCGTGTTATTGGTCAAAATGAAGCGGTGGATGCGGTTTCGAATGCGATTCGTCGTTCACGTTCTGGTTTATCGGATCCTGATAAACCGATTGGTTCTTTCATGTTTTTAGGCCCAACAGGTGTGGGTAAAACAGAGCTTTGTAAGGCTTTAGCTGAATTCTTATTTGATACACAAGATGCCATGATTCGGATTGATATGTCTGAATTTATGGAAAAACATTCAGTCGCGCGTTTAGTTGGTGCACCTCCAGGTTATGTGGGTTATGAAGAAGGTGGTTATTTAACGGAGCATGTGAGACGCAAACCTTATTCGCTTATTTTACTTGATGAAGTTGAAAAAGCGCATGCTGATGTTTTTAATATTTTATTACAAGTGTTGGATGATGGCCGTTTAACGGATGGGCAAGGACGTACCGTCGATTTTAAAAATACTGTAATTGTGATGACGTCTAATCTAGGTTCGCATTTAATTCAAGAAATGAGCAATGAGCCTTATGATAAAATGAAGTCAGCTGTGATGGAGGTTGTGGGGCAACACTTTAGACCTGAGTTTATTAACCGAGTTGATGAAACGGTTGTTTTTCATCCGCTTGATAAAGCGCAAATTCGCAATATCGCGAATGTTCAAATTAAGCACTTGCACAAACGTCTTGCTGAAAAAGATATGAAGCTAGAGATTGATGATAAAGCGCTTGATTATTTGGCAGATGTGGGTTTTGATCCTGTCTATGGTGCGAGACCTTTGAAGCGCGCTATCCAACAACAATTAGAAAATCCATTGGCACATGATATATTAGCTGGTAGATTTGTAGCTGGCGATGTCATTAAAGTGACAAAGAATAAAGATGGTTTGGTTTTTAAATAAAGGGGATAGAATCCATGAAATATAAACATATTTTGATTGCAATCGACTTGTTAGACGGTAGCAGTAAGTTAATTAAACGCGCAATGGAAATTGCAAAAGAATTTGGTTCAAAAGTTTCTTTGATTCATGTGGTGGAACCTTTGCCGGGTTATGGTTATGCGTTTATTTCGCCCGCTGAAATTGAAACACAACTTGTTGATGAAGCGAAAAAACAAGTTCAAAAAATCGGTGCGAAATATGATATCCCAGAGGATCAGCAATATGTTGAAATGGGTCCAACTAAAATTGAAATTATCGATATTGCTGATGATCATCATGTGGATTTAATTGCAGTTGGAACGCATACGCGTCATGGCTTGGCGCATTTGCTTGGATCTACCGCGAATGCTGTTGTGCATGGTGCTAATTGTGATGTTTTGACGGTGCGTGTAGACTAGCTTCGTGCTTGAGATATGTCCTTTTCAGACACGGCGCAAGCCCATCCCGTGCGTTTAGTCTAAACGTTTTTTCTGTCTAGCGAGTAGGGTGGGTTCTTTTTCGGAGCAAAAAAAATCCCACCAATAAAGGAGCCCCAGTGGAATTTAAAGATTATTACGAACTTCTAGGTGTCCCAAGAAGTGCGACTAAAGATGAAATCAAACGCTCTTACCGAAAGCTTGCACGCAAGTATCATCCTGATGTAAGCACAGAAGAAAACGCTGAAGAAAAATTCAAGCAAGCGAAAGAAGCTTATGAAGTTTTAAGCGATCCTAAAAAGCGTGAAGCTTATGATCGATTAGGTTCTCGTTGGAAAGAGGGCGAGCAATTCCAGCCGCCACCTGATTGGGGTTCTGAAGAAGGGTTTCAAACCGGTGGTTTTTCTGGTAAAGATACTCAAGGTTTCAGTGATTTTTTCTCAGAAATGTTTGGTGGAGGCGGGGGCTTTCAGCAGCAAGGTGGTCGTACTTATCAAGGGGGTGGTTTCCAATCTCGCGGGCAAGATGTCCGAAGCCGTATTTCTATTTCATTATCTGATGCCTACAATGGAACCTCAAGACAAATTCAACTTCAAATTCCTCATATAAATCAACATGGTCAAGTGACTAATGAAAGTAAAGCTTTAAATATCAAGATACCTAAAGGCGTTGTTACAGGCCAGCAAATACGATTAGCAGGACAGGGTGGTCCTGGTGGTGGGGGTGGTCCTAATGGTGATTTATACCTTGAAGTAATACTTGAAGATGGGCCTGTATTTTCTTCAAAAGGCAAAGATATTTATCTGAATTTACCAATTGCACCCTGGGAAGCAGCGCTAGGTACTAAGGTTTCTGTGCCAACATTAGGCGGTGCGCTTGAAGTGAAGATTCCTGAAAACACACAGTCAGGTAAGAAATTAAGATTAAAATCCAAAGGGTTGCCGGCGAAAGTTCCAGGAGATCAGTATATTGTTCTTCAAATAGTGGTGCCGAAAGCTGATACTGATGAGAGGCGTCAGCTTTATAAGGAAATGGCTGAGAAGATGGCCTTTGACCCAAGAAGTGGGTTGTAAAGGGATGAAGAGGTTAGGGAAATGAAACGCAAGACAGTTATTCAAAGCATTGTCGTAGGGGATACAGAATCTTTTACGCTTTATCAAATTTCAGAACACTGCCAAATTGAATCAGATAGGGTGATTGAGTTTGTTGAATATGGCATGTTAGAGCCGGAAGGACAGGCGCAAGAAGAGTGGCAATTCTCAGCTCATGATTTAGTTCGAATGCAAAAAGCTTTGAGATTAATCAACGACCTTGACGTGAATTACTCAGGTGCTGCTTTAGCTTTAGAGCTACTGGAAGAGGTCGATGACCTGAAGTCAGAATTGAATTGTCTCAGGCGGTTGATGAGCGAGTAGAGTGGGTTCTTTGCAAAGCAAAAATCCCGCCATCGGCCGAAGCATCTTGTTGGGATTTTCACTGCGTTATTGTTAGATAAAATGCATTAGAACAAGTATAATCACCCCTTATTTTGATAAATTAAAGGCCAATATGAGTAACCCAACAGAAGAACAGAATGAAAAACGTTTTGCAAAAGGCATCTATCTTTTACCTAACCTCTTTACAACAGCGGGCCTATTTGCAGGATTTTACGCCATTATTGCCGCAACAAAGGGGCTTTATACTTATTCTGCAATTACGATTTTCATTGCCATGATTGCTGATGGTCTAGATGGGCGAGTTGCGCGTTTAACTAATACAACAAGCGACTTTGGCGCTGAATACGATAGTCTGTCAGATATGGTGGCTTTTGGAATTGCGCCAGCAGTGGTGGCTTATAGCTGGGCTTTGCATGTTTTTGGAAAGCCAGGCTGGTTGATGGCGTTTTTCTACACAGCAGCAGGTGCGCTTCGTTTGGCGCGTTTTAATGTTCACGTTGGTGATGAAAATCAAGACCCTAGGTTTTTTAGTGGGCTCCCAATTCCTGCAGCCGCGGCGCTTGTGACAAGCACGATGTGGATTATGCATATCAATCTTGCGAGCGGTTATTTTTCAGAAATCGTTATGGCGATTGTTACCATTTATGCTGCAGCGATGATGGTCAGTAATATTAAATTCTATAGTTTTAAAACTTTCGACTTTAAAGGCAAAGTGCCCTTTGTTGCAATCCTTGCGATTGTTTTAATTTTTATGGGAATTGCTGTTGATCCGCCTTCTGTTTTGTTTGTGGCTTTTGCTTTGTTTGCTATTTCTGGACCTGTTTATACTTTCTTGGAATCAAAAAAAGAGAAGAAAGCTAAAAAATCTAAAAAGAAAGAACCCAAAGAGTAGCTATCAACTTCTCTTTTATTTCTGGGCTTTGCTTTGTTCCCGCTTTCTGGGCTATTTATGTGACCTTTATCAAGAAAAAGGCAAGAAAAGGCTATTCTTGGTATGGTTAGCTTTTAACCTTGTTTGTTTGGCGCGATAATTCAACTCTTTAATAATAATCAATAAAGAGGTGAGTTCTAATGTTGATAAGTGGTCGATTTTCTCCAGATAGATCAAATCAAGATGCTGGGTTCTTTGCTCAGTGTGTTTCACATCATGCAATAGATCTATCATTGGGGCGAATAAAAGAAGAGTTAGAATATTTACTTAAAGATGTGACATCTTCTGTTGAAGCACAGTTTCCAAGGCTCTGCCAAGACTCGGGCTCTACAATATCCGTTGCTTTTGTTTTGCCGGGGAAGGGCGTGGTAAGTGCTTGGATTGGCGATTCGGAAATTTTAGTTTTTAAAAAGGGGTGTGATGAAGTTTCTAGAGTGTTTGTTAATGAGAAGCATCAGATCGCCAGCAAAAGCGAAAGAGAAAAAATCAAAGTAAGAGCGGAGGATCACCAGCTTCACTATTCTATGAGCAGATCTCACCTAAGGTTACATGCCTTTGCCCCGGGCCTTGCTCTCTCAGAGTCTATTGGTGACAAATTTCTAGAGCCCTTAAAAGGTAAGGCTATTTCAAGCCACGAAATGCCTTTTGACGAAAGCGAGGCTTACAGGGTTTGCGTTGCTTCTGATGGCTTATCCAAAGTTGTGGATCTTTTGCCAGGATATATTAAAAAGCAAGGTCGAGGTGGGGCCCAGAAGGTTATCGATCGGAGTATTATGCAGGCAAGAAATGAATATGCTGAGGATGATGATATTGCCGCTTTTCTACTGGAAGTCTCATCAAGAGAATCTCAAACCAATGAGGCTGTCTTAATGATGGTAGCAGATGGCCATGGTGATCTTGGTCACCTTGTTGCTGAAAAAGTTGTGCGCTTGCTTAGGCAAAAGTTTCCTGATTTTTTGGCAAGTACAGGCTTTAAGTGTGATCAGTGGAGTGCTTTTGAGCCATTAGGTAAGATGGGTGGAAAGCAGCGATCCTGCCGGGTGAGTGGAAGTATTCAGTCTGGTAATGAGAGGGTAAAGTTCAGTCAAGAAGAGCGCGAGATGCCCTGTTTTACTGCTCATTGTAATTTTTCTCGCACACAAAAAAAGAAACTCGTTGAAGGTTTGGCAAGTTGCGGACAGTTTGCTTGCCATCAAGAGGGGGAAGGAGCAGCTGCCCTGCAGCAAAAGCTAGAGGTGAATGTTTAGCTAGCACTCAACTACATTCACCTTGATTTTTGCCAAGCCACCTTGTGAAGTTTCTTTATATTTCGTGCTCATTTCCAAGCCTGTTAAGCGCATGCTTTCAATAACTTTGTCTAGTGAGACTTTTTTATGTGTAAGATCATCTTCAAGTAAAGCTAAGTGTGAAACATTAACGGCTTTTGCTGCGCCAATCGCATTGCGCTCAATGCAAGGCACTTGAACGAGGCCGCCAACAGGATCGCAAGTTAATCCAAGGCTATGCTCCATTGCGATTTCAGCAGCAGAAGAAGTTTGTTCAAGTGAGCCGCCCAAAACAGCGGTTAATGCACCGGCAGCCATTGAGCTTGCAACGCCAACTTCACCTTGGCAGCCTACTTCTGCAGCAGAAAGTGAAGCGCCTTTTTTATAAAGCTTAGCAATGACTGCAGCAACAATTAAGAAATCGATAATTTTGTCATCCGTTACGTCGGGGTGAAATTCTACATAATATTTTAATACAGCAGGCAAAACCCCTGCGGCCCCATTTGTGGGGGCTGTAACGACACGACTTCCCGCGGCGTTTTCTTCATTAACCGCGATGGCGTAAATATTTAGCCAGTTAATGCTATCGATATGTGTATGTGATTCAGGTATGCCTCGTTCGTTGAGTTTTTTTGCAAGATCAGGTGCTCGACGTTTAACGTTCAATCCGCCAGGTAAAAAGCCTTCCTGTTTGCAACCTCTTTCAATTGAGCCAAACATGGCATCTGCAATTTCCAAGATTTTCTTGCGTACTTCTTTTTCAGGGCGAACAGCGTATTCATTCGCAAGGCCTATTTCAGCAATGGTTTTATTATGTTTACGACATTGCTCCATTAATTCTTTTTCAGTGTCATAAGGGTAGGGTGCATGAAGGCTGCCCGTATGTTCGTGATCTAAGCTCTCATCATCAGAGATAATAAAGCCGCCACCTATCGAGTAATAATTTTTTTCGACAATGACACTTCCTTCTTTATCATAAGCGGTAAAATGCATGCCGTTAGAGTGTTTGGGTAAAAGGATGTCTTTATCAAAAATAAATTGTTGATCAAAATCAAAAGGAATGGTTTTTTGAGCGAAAAGATTAAGCCGCTTACTTTTTTTGATTTCATCAAACTGCGTCATCAAGAAGTTAGGATCAATCGATTCGGGTAGCTGGCCTTCAAGTCCCATAAGAATCGCACGATCGGTGCCATGCCCAATACCCGTGAAAGCGAGAGAGCCATGAATGCTTACTTCAAGCGATTCAACTTTATCTATTAAATGCTTTTCAACTAAATGTTCTTTAATAAAGGTGTTAGCTGCGCGCATGGGTCCTACTGTATGTGAGCTAGAAGGCCCAACGCCGATAGAGAATAAGTCGAAAATACTGATCATTCGTGTTCCTGATGTTCATTGTTGAAATTGAGCGGGATTTTAGCATAAATGACTAAAAAGAGAACCCAGTTTGGATCCTTAAGGAAATTCGTTTATGATGGTTAAATACCTTAACAAAGGATTGGTTAAATGACCTCATGGAAGAGAAGTGTTGAAGTAGCGACTAACCCACGGGTTTGGGTTGTTCTTTTGCTGGGCTTCTCATCAGGTATGCCTTTAGCGCTTACAACGGGCGCCTTGCAAGCTTGGCTTACAGTTTCAGGCGTTAATCTTATCGATATTGGCTTATTTAGCTTCGTCGGCCTACCTTATATTTACAAATTCCTTTGGTCTCCATTGATGGATAGGTTTATCCCGCCTTTTCTGGGTCGAAGAAAAGGGTGGATGTTAATCACGCAAGTGTGTTTGCTTGTGTCGATTATATTAATGGGATTGCTTAATCCTAATCATGAGCTGGGGCTCTTAGGTGTCCTTGCTTTGATTACGGCTTTTTTGTCGGCGAGCCAAGATATTACCATTGATGCCTATCGTACTGATTTGTTATTGCCGGATGAACGTGGTTTAGGTTCGGCGATGTTTGTGGGTGGTTGGCGTATTGGTGCTATGGTTTCAGGTGGGCTTGCTTTGATTGTGGCTGAGTATATTGGTTGGAATACAACTTATATTATTATGGCGAGTTTAATGTTGGTGGGTATATTAACGTCTTATTTCGCACCCAAGCCAACGCTTGAAGCAAAGCCACCAACAACGCTGAAAAAAGCGATTGTTGAACCTTTTAAAGAATTCTTGTCGCGTAAGCTTGCTATTTGGCTGTTGATTTTTATTGTGCTTTATAAAGTGGGTGATGCCTTTGCTGTGACTTTAGGTTCAACTTTTTTTATTCGTGGCATGGGCTTCTCGCAAGCAACTGTCGGAAGTGTCTTTAAAATTTATGGGTTAATCGCGATTTTAGTCGGTGTGTACTTGGGCGGTTTGCTCATGCCTAAAATCAAACTCTACGCATCACTTTTTTGGTTCGGCTTATTTCAAGCAGCGTCTAATTTAACGTTTATGTGGCTCGCGCTTGCGGGTAAGCATTTATGGTTATTGGTGCTTGCGATATCTATTGATAATTTGGCGGGTGGTATGGCAACCGCTGCGTTTTTAGCTTTCTTGATGGCTTTATGTAATCACAAATACACGGCTACGCAGTTCGCACTACTTTCTGCATTGTCTGCAGTGGCGCGTGTCTTAGTCGGACCAATTGCTGCCGTGATGGTGAATCATATCGGTTGGGCGCAATTCTTTGCTTGGAGTTTTGTTTTCTCACTTCCTGGTTTGGCTATTCTTGTTTGGCTTTCAAGACATATTAATATTAATGCCCAAATGATTGACTAATTATTTTTTCCTGGTAACATCGTTCCCCCCGTTTTAGGAGGAGAACCTGGCGATGAACATTTCAATTTAAATTACCTGTAGGGCGGGTTCTTTTGCGCAGCAAAAAATCCCGCCATCGGATGCAGCTAAATGGTGGGATTTTTACTCCGCAAAGAACCCACCCTACATCATACAAACAATAAAGGTTCTCATTATGCGTACTTCTTTATCCTATATAGAAGCCAAAAAAATCCTACACATCGGCGTGCCGCTCATCGCGTCGCAATTGGTGTTTTCACTAAGCTCATTTGTCAGTGCGGCGATGGTCGCGCACCTAGGTGAATATGCTTTGTCTGCAAGTATCCTCGTTTCCATGGTATGGATGCTGGTCTCAGTCTTTTTGTTCGGCTTGTTAGGTTCTGTTAGTGTTTTAGTCTCTCAGAAAAAAGGCGCGAATGACATGGGCGACATAAGCTTAGTGATTTCTCAAGCCTTTTGGATTTCATTGATTATTGGCATTCCTGTCATGCTTGCGCTTTGGTATATGCCGTTTGTCTTGCGCTGGAGTGCGCAACCACCGATTGTGGTTCACTTGGCAACCGAATATTTTCGCTCAGTGCTCTGGTGTGTGCCTTCCCTTGTGGTCTTGTTAGTCATAGAGCAATTTCTAACGGGTATTGCCCGTACAAAAATAGTGCTTGCGGTAAGCTTGCTTGAAGTGCCGCTTGAGATTTTGATTATTTATATGTTTGTCTTTGGGAAATTTGGCGCACCCAAGTTGGGTGTGCCGGGTGTGGGTTATGGTTTTGCAGTGGCTTATTTTATTGCAGCAGTAGGGCTTACGACTTATGTGTCGTTTGCAAAATTTGCCAAACCTTACCAGCTTTTTTCATCGCTCAATAAGCTAGATAAGCGCTACTTACAAGAGCTTTTCCGCATCGGTTGGCCGATTGGTATGATGTATGTGATTGAAATTGGTGCCTTTACGGTGGCTACTTTCTTTATGGCAAGATTTGGAAGTCGTGTGCTTGCCGCTGATCAAATTGCATTTCAATATCTGGGCTTTACGATCACGATTGTTTTTGCGATGGCACAAGCCATTACTGTGCGCGTAGGTGATGCAGTAGGGCGGCAAGATCTTGATAGCGTTAAGCGTTCTTCTTATGTAGGGATGTTCATTAGTTTTGCGCTCATGCTTGTTGTCGCGGTTTTTTATATTGGTTATCCGCACCTTCTCTTAGAAGTTGATTTGGGCGCGCATGAAAAAGTGAATAGTTTATTTTATAAAGAAGCAGTAGGCATGCTTGCAATTATCGGTGTTTTTCAATTATTTGATAACTTTCGATTAAACTTTGTCGGTGCATTACGAGGCTTGAAAGATACAAAAATACCTATGTTGATAAGCGCAATTAGTTTTTGGGGCGTTGGTGTATTTGCTTCTTGGTTGCTCGGTTTTCATTTTCATTTAGGCGGCATCGGCATTTGGTATGGTTTAACAGCGGGTATTTTTATAGGCGCTGTCATTCTAGCTGTTCGCTTTTATCGCTTTGTTCAACATGTGGACCTTTCAAAAATTTTGAAAATAAAGTCTTGAAGCTTATATAGCGCTTGAATAAAACATGAATTCTTTTATACTCGGCAAATAAGCTTGTTTTTATTTTCTAATCTTAAGGAGAGTAGTGTGAAGAAATTAATCATAATCCTATCAGGTCTTAGCATGTTTCTTTTTTCTGGATTAACTTTTGGTATGGTAATAACAAATAATTCTTCTCGTGCGCTACAAATGAAGGTGCTAGGCAAGACAAGTGACCTCAGTTGCTACCCTGGCGGGATGAAAGCAGTTGATTTGAAATCTGGCGATAAAAGAACCTATCTACCTGGCAGCGGCAACTGGGTATGCCCAAAAAATTATGACTATTATACTGTTTATTTTAACTATCAAAAACCTGATCATTCGCTTACCTGTCTTTCTCAGATGGACACATGTCTTTATAAAGATAAGAATGTACATGCTAGTGGTAAAGATGCTTATGCTGAGGTAACAGGAAGTAGTGATTTCAGTTGTACTTGTAATGGTGCTTAATTTCTATTTTCTAGAATAAAAGATTAATAAGAAGGATAGATTTCAATGCTCAGTACGACAGAATTGTAGAGCTCGCTCAAGCAAAAAATCTTGATGGCTTACAAGTGCTGATCGCTCAAGGCGCAATCATTGATATTCCTAAGGTAGGCGACCCATTTTGCTTAACACCTGCTGCCAAGCTTGCCTATGAAGATGACAAAGATTCAAGCGAATTCTTACGAGAACATTTTTTTGCCGATGCAACTAAAATCGCAGCGGCTGCTGCGCTTGCAAGCAATAAATCTTATGCCGAAATACTGCGTGAATATTACGATGCAGATATTCATTGCATTGCGGAAGCTGCAGCACGAGTTGGCAATGAAGAATATGCTGAAGAGTTGCGAGGCAAGGGTGCGAGCTTTGTGATGATTGCTTTTGGCGCAGCGCGAGGTGGTTTTTCGGATTACGTTGAAAAATTAAAAGAAGAGAATCCTGGCTGGGAAGATCCTAATACCCTTTCTTATTATGCTGCATTGGGAGAGCAAGAAACTTATGTTAACCAACTGCTAAATAATGGCGCTGATGAGATGATGGTTTCTTGTGGTTATGCACGAGCAGGGCGCTCGGACCTGATTGCCCAATTGCAATATGTAGATAGTATAGATGTAAACATACTTGCGCTAGCTGCAGCAGCGGGTGGTCAATTTGAATATGTTGAAACGCTTCTAAGTCAGGGTGCAGATGTTAATATTGTTGCTAAAGGTGCTGCAGAGGGTGGTTATTTAAGTTATGTTGAAAAGCTTCGAAGAGAAAATGATATTAATGTTTATATGATCGCGCATGGCGCAGCAAAAGGTGGTTACTATTCATATCTTGAGAAACTTTGGGAAGAGGCGAGTGATAGACTTGAATTTATTAATGATGTGGTCAAATTTGTATTATGTACTGAGCTTATCACTAAAATGTCTCAACTTATTGCTTGCTTATCTAGCTGTAGATTAGAACTTTTTAGAGCCGGCTTTCTTGAGGGTTGTATTAACAGTGCAGAAGAAAGTCATTATAGTTCTTCTTGTTCTTTCTTTTCTTCGGGATTGAATTCAAATGATATTTTGGAGCGTGTAGATGGTGCTTATAACCCAGTTAGATAAATACACCATTGGTTTCACTAAGTTGCCTGTGCGAATCTAACAATCGTCCCCATCGCAAGTTTATTATTTTTCTTAATATCAATCACTGCATTGCCACCTACGTGCGCTGCTTGTTTTTGCATTAAATCATAAATGACACCGACTTGGCGCTTATTACCCCAAAGGTTATATCGGTTCACATAAACTTCGCCGATTTTTTTATATTTTTGTGCTGGGACGGTATTAACGCTAACGGTTTTAGGATCGGTGGCTTTGTAAGTTGTGTTGGTTTTTTTAACGGCGTGTGAGCGTGTGACAATGTTTTCTGCTTTTTGCTTGGTGGCATCAACGGTGGCACAGCCAAATAATGATAAAGTTAAAATCGAAATAAAAAAAAGTTTAGTAAATCTCATTGCTATGAATCCTTTCAGTGCATTTTCACTGATCATATACTATATTAAAGGTCAAATTCAATGGTTTAGACTATTAGAATGGTTATTTTGGCCACTTGAAACTTGGGCAATTCTAGCACACAGGGATGATGATGACAAATATTTTCAACAATGCAATCTCGCATTTGGATGCGGCAGCTAAAGTTGCCGATATTGATGAAGAAACTATTGAGCATTTAAAGCACCCCAATATCTGTCTCCAGTGCTCCATCCCTGTTCGCATGGATAATGGAGAACTTCAATATTTTCAAGGGTTTAGGGCGCAGCATAGTAAAATTTGTGGTCCTGGGAAAGGGGGGATTCGTTATCATCCTGATGTTTGTATGGATGAAGTTAAGACCTTGGCTTTTTGGATGACGATGAAATGTTCGGTGCTTGAGCTTCCTTTTGGGGGTGCTAAGGGGGGTATTTGTGTTGATCCAAAAACATTATCACCTATGGAGCTTGAGCGCTTAAGTCGTGGTTATGTCAAAAAACTTGCCGATTTTATTGGACCCAAAGTAGATATTCCAGCGCCTGATGTTTATACCAATGCCATGATTATGGGTTGGATGATGGATGAGTATTCAAAAATTGTCAGAACATGGTCACCCGGGGTGATTACAGGAAAACCGATTCCCTTAGGTGGAAGTCTTGGGCGTGATGATGCAACCGGTCGTGGTGCCTATTATTGTATTAAAGAATTAGAGAGGCTAGAAGGTTGGAAGCCAGAGAAAATAACAATCGCTGTTCAAGGTTTTGGTAATGCAGGTCAACACATCGCAGAACTTTTGCATAAAGACGGTTATCGTATTGTTGCCATCAGTGATTCACAAGGTGGCGTTTATCACAAAGATGGTTTTGATGTGCCGAGTTTAATTGAAGTAAAAAATACAACACGACAATTAAAAGCGGTTTATTGCGAAGGAACAGTTTGTGAAGAAGTTGATGCGAAACACATTTCTAACGAAGAATTATTAGAATTAGACGTTGATATTTTAATTCCTGCCGCATTGGAAAATCAAATCACTATGTCAAATGCAGCGCATATTAAAGCAAAAACGATTATTGAAGTTGCTAATGGTCCCATTACTTTAGATGCAGACACTTATTTAAAAGAAAAAAACATTTTAATTGTCCCTGATATTTTAGCGAATGCTGGTGGTGTGACGGTGAGTTATTTTGAATGGACGCAGAATCGATCAGGTTATTATTGGACGCTAGAAGAAGTTCACAAACGCTTGCATAAGCGTATGACCTATGCATTTAAAAAGGTTTATGGTCTTATGAAAGATAAAAAAGTGGATATGCGAACAGCGGCTTATGCTATAGCGCTTAATCGTTTAGGTGATGCTGTGTCAGCGCAAGGAACGCAAGCCTATTTTAAAAATCAAGTGTAATGGAGTTATAGAATGTCAAAACAAACGGGCGCTACTTTATTGGTTGATTGTTTGATTAAACATAAAGTTAAATACATCTTCGGCATTCCTGGCGCAAAAGTTGATGCAGTTTTTAATGCATTAAAAAACAAAGAAAGTGACATTAAAATTATTGTTTGTAGGCATGAACAAAATGCAGCCTTTATGGCGGCAATGCATGGACGTTTGACAGGGCAGCCGGGTGTTGTGGTTGTAACATCAGGTCCGGGTGTTACGAATTTAACGACGGGATTATTAACAGCAACCTCAGAAGGTGATCCTGTGATTGCGATTGGTGCGAATGTGCCAAGAGGGATGCGATTAAAACAAACACACCAAGGTCTTGATAATGCTGCTTTATTAAAAAATGTGACGAAAAGTTCAGTTGAAGTATTGGTGCCAGATAGTATTCCTGAAGCCTTAGAAGAAGCTTTTCGCATTTCAATGGAAGGGCGGGGTGGCGCAGCTTTTATTAGTGTTCCGCAAGATGTTTTAGGGGAAGAAACCAAAGTCCAGGCCAATGATCCTGTGCCGCCGCCTGTTTTAGGCGTCTCACCTGAAGATAAAATGAAAGAAGCAGCTGAAATGATTAATAATGCAAAATCACCTGTCATGCTTTTGGGTATGCAATCAAGCAAGCCAGAAAATACAAAAGCGGTTCGTGAATTGTTAGAAAAGTTTAGAATTCCTACGGTCGGTACTTATCAAGCAGCTGGCGTTATTTCAAAAGATCTTGTTGACACCTATGCAGGTCGCGTGGGTTTATTTAAAAATCAACCTGGGGATATTGCTTTAGATCATGCGGATGTTGTGATCACTATTGGTTATGATGCGATTGAGTATGATCCTGAAACTTGGAATACCTGTAATAGTTGTAAGAAAATTATTCATATTGATAGTGTGCCAGCAGAAATTCATACAACTTATTTGCCAACAATGGAAATGATAGGGGATGTTGCTGGAAATCTTGAAGGTTTAAAAAAATATTTAAAATGCAGGAAAGAGCTTTTGAATGAATACCAAATTGACAAACTTAGAAAAGAATTTTTAGATAAAATTGATTCGGGCAAGAATTACAAAGGTGATTTAGTGCATCCTTTAAGGTTTATTCATGATTTAAACCAAGTGATTGATGAAAAAACAACAGTCGTAAGTGATATTGGTTCGCACTATATGTGGTTAGCACGTTATTTATTATGCCATGAGCCAAGACATTTGCTTTTTAGCAATGGGCAGCAAACGTTAGGTGTTGCTTTGCCTTGGGCGATTGCTGCAAAAATGGTGAGGCCTGATGAAAAAATTATTTCAATTTCAGGTGATGGTGGGTTTTTATTTTCATCGATGGGTTTGGAAACAGCTGTTAGAGAGAAAAAACATTTTGTACATTGCGTATGGCGAGATGGCTCTTATGATATGGTAAAAGAACAAGAAGAAATGAAGTATAAGCAGGCGAGTGGTGTCCAGTTTGGAAAAGTTGATCTTGTAAAATATGCAGAGAGTTTTGGTGCGGTAGGATTTGAAGTTAAAAATTCAGAAGATTTATTGCCGACGCTTAAAAAAGCATTAACTTATGATGTGCCTGTGTTAATTGATGTACCGATTGATTATTCAGATAACCCGGAATTATTTGCTGCGGCTAATGATGATATTGGCCATTAGACAGTAAGGATGCTACGGATGGTGGGATTACTCGCTACGCTCGCGAACCCACCCTACAGCAATGGCAAAATTTTCGTAGGGTGGGTTCTTTTGCGGAGCAAAAAATCCCACCAAGATTTAAAAAGGAGAGCTGCTTATGGAAAAGTTAATCGTCGCTTGGCTAATATTACGCATTGTCTACGCGCTAATATTCTTAGTCCCTATTTATGGGTTAATAAAAAATTGGAATGATGCAGTGAATGCAACAAAACTCTTGTGTCCCTGGTACCCTCAAACTTTTACAATGGCTTCAATTCTAATGCTTTTAATTGGCGGACTGTCAGTTGCTTTAGGTGTGTGGACACAAATTGTGGCTATTGGTTTGGTGGCTTTCTGTTTGGGTGGTTATATCATTCATATGCGGCTTGCTAACCAAATCGTTGAATTGGGCAAAGGTAGTCACGCAAAAAACATTGATGTGATTGTTAAGCTTGGTGTGCTCGGCAATAAAACCTCAGGCCAGAAAAATCTAGTTCTAGCTGCCGTGGGTATTTTCTTTGTGTTAGTCGGCTCAGGCCCTTGGAGTTTATGGAATGTGCATTTTTGGTGACGCCGAATGGTGGGATTTTTGCTTCGCAAAGAACCCACCCTACGTGGGTTTGAATAGTTTGCCATTGTTGTAGGGCGGGTTCTTTTGCGTAGCAAAAAATCCCGCCAATCAAGGAGAGGAATATGACTGAAGACCGTTATAAAAAAGGCCTAGAAGTTTTCAAAAGACACCTGGGCGACAAAGCCGATGCCTACATCGAACGCATCAATAAAATCTACCCCAAATTCGCCAAAATTAATGTCGAATTTCCTTTCGGCGATTTATATTCCGACACAACTATCCTAGATGATAAAACCCGAGAGCTCGCAACAGTCGCAGCACTAACCGTTCAAGGGTTTTCAATCCCGCAATTAGAAGTTCATGTCGAAATGGCAATAAACTCAGGCGCAACCAAAGAAGAAGTCTTAGAAATCATTACACAAATGCTTGCTTATTGCGGTTTTCCTGCAGCTACAAATGCTTTACTAGCAGCAGGGCGTGTTTTTGAATCATTAGAAAAATAATTTAACTGGATTGAGTTAGACCTTTCTTCTGGTACGTCTAAAGTCAAAACTTTTCCTCCAGAAAACAAGCTAGTTATTTTGATAAATATTGTTGCTTAGTATAGGTATGGAGTTCCTCTAAAGGTTTTGCAACTTCGTTATCTCTAAGATTTTTAGGGATGCTATTAAGATATATTTCAATTGTCTCTATGGTGTTAGAAAGATGTTTTGGTTTATCTCTGTCCTCGCATTTGCTGGCAGCCTCCAGGCAGCACTGTAAGTGATGTAGCATAGTGGGTACTATAATAATTATTGGTGTAAAAAGAGCTTGCTTATCAGTGTCCTCATGAATTTCTAGTCTCTCAATATCATTCATTTGTTCCGCTAATTCCATTGATATCGCTGCTGCTTTCTTAAAGAAGCTATCCTTACTGGTAGAAAAAGTCATTTTACCTATTGGCAGTTTGGCTGGTTCTTCTTCTGCGCCGCTTGTTGAACTTGGGTCACTTGCTAGTGTGGCTGCTCCTTTTTCTCCGTCCCCAATTGACGTTAAGCTGTTTAAATTCAAAAGACTAAATTGATCCTAGATTCAGCAGTTAGAATCTGAAATAATCCAGCTTTATCCACAAATACTAGGTTCAAGGCATGGAAAATCCCTCTTTGGAAGTTCACCCAGAAGGTGAAAAACAAAATGATGAAATTGAGAG
>Ga0233437_1002394_pt1 | contig 28455 bp, 23 predicted proteins | sample SI_122_August201_FD_182714 | JGI IMG/M metagenome (GOLD analysis project Ga0233437, IMG submission 182714) | Seawater microbial communities from Saanich Inlet, British Columbia, Canada - SI_122_August2016_200_MG | ecosystem: Environmental > Aquatic > Marine > Inlet | place: Canada: British... | reverse complement strand
GGTGTCGGATCCTGCAGCAGCATCGTTGATTGGGGACGGCGTCGCATCTATGCTCACGACTGTTGGATTCACGGTATCTATATCAAACTCCGCCTCTGGGGTGTACGTCTGCTGAGCGTTCCCCAGGGCATCCGCTGTTCCGGAGACGGCAATCGTCACACCGGAGATATCCTCGTTAATACTCATCAACGTAAAGGTTTCGGTCCAGCGTGTGTCGGCATTGGTGTATCCACCATTGAAGGAGCTCACCCAGGTTCCGCCACTGAAGCTGATCGACGGATTTCCGGTCATCGCTTCGTCAAAGTCCACTGTGACCACCAGTTCGGTATCGCCCTCGTAGATCGGATCCGTGTCTACGGTCACTGAAATTACTTGAGGATCGAGTCGATCCACGTCGTAGGCCTCACCAGCGGTGTAAGCGACAGCAAGTTCATTCCCGGCATCATCAGTAATGCTGGATAGCGAGGAATCCAGATCAACGCTTAGAGTCCCGGTGGCATCGTCGACTGTGTTCACAAGCACCCACCACACCGCATCAGCACCGCCCGTGCTATCGATGGACGCCGTTGCTTGTCCTCCGGTGGCATCGATCGAGAAGTTGGCGGACGACATCCCGTTCACGTCTTCGGAGAAGTCTACCTGTATGTACACCTGCGCAGCACGCGTCGGGTTGGGGTCATCGCGAGTGATCGAAGTCACCGTCGGTGCAAGCGTGTCGATATCGAACTCATCGACCTCTGCATACGCTGATTGATCGTTCCCAGCGACATCCTTGGCTCCAGTCACATCCACTGTCACTACTGTGATTTCTTGGTTGTTGTCGGTCAGCGTGAACGTCTCGATCCACACCGTATCGCCGATGCTCCACGCGCCGTCTGAGTTGCTGACGAACGTCCCCGCTCCAAATGTGATGGTTGGATCAATTGCGGTGTCCATCGTCTCATCGAAAGTTACCGTCACTTGCTGTATGAGATCGCCTTCGTACATCACAGCAGTATCCACGTCGACCGAGTTAACGTCGGGCGAGTTCGTGTCGACAGTCACTGTGTTGTCCGTGCTCGTCGATACGGTGTTCGTGTTGCCGACTGGGTCTTCTACTCCTCCTGCAGGAATCGTTGGGACAACCGTTCCATCGACAGTAACTACAATGCTGACCTCGAACGTGGTGTCGTCGTTGGGCGCGACCTCTATCACGGTCACCGCACCCGTTGTCGCGGTTCCGCCGACGCTCACATCGGCATTGGTGAAGGTCGCGTCATTGATCGGCTCGTCGAAGGCAACCGTGAATACGACGGGAGACGTATTCGTTGGATCCGCTTGACCGGCCTTCTGATCAATGGTCACGTCCGGCTTCACGGTCTCCACAGTCACGCTGTTGTCCGTACTCGTCGATTCCGTGTTTGTGTTGGCTGCATAGTCCTCGATGCCGCCTGCTGGGATTGTTGGTACAACCGTTCCATCCGCAGTGACCACAATGCTGATTTCGAACGTGGTGTCGTCGTTCGGCGCCACCTCTAGCACGGCTACAATGCCCGTTGTTGCGGTGCCTCCGACGTTCACATCGGCGTTCGTGAATGTCGCGTCATTGATTGGTTCATCGAAGACGACCGTGCAGACGACTGGAGACATATTCGTTGGATCGACTTGCCCTCCCGCTTGGTCGATAGTCACATTGGGCTTCGTCGCATCGTAGGTCACAGAATTGTCAGTGCTAGTTGAGATCGTGTTCGTGTTCCCAACGACATCTTCCACGCCACCCGCAGGGATCGTCGGAATGATCGTACCGTCTGCGGTAACCACAATACTGACCTCAAACGTGGTATCGTCGTTCGGCGCAATCTCTGTCACGGTTACCGTTCCTGTTGTCGCGGTCCCGCCGACGCTCACGTCGGCATTTGTGAAGGTTGCGTCATTGATCGGCTCGTCGAAGACTACAGTGAATAGAACGGGAGACGCCGGGGTTGGATCGGCTTGGCCGCCAGATTGATTGATGGTCACATCCGGCTTCGTACCATCGAAGGTCACGCTGTTGTCCGTGCTCGTAGAAACGGTGTTCGTGTTGCCCGCTGAATCCTCCACACCACCTGCAGGGATCGTGGGCTCGACGGTTCCGTCTGCTGTGACCACGATGCTCACTTCGAACGTCGTGTCATCGTTCGGTGCAACCTCTGTCACGGTCACCGCACCCGTTGTCGCGGTCCCGCCGACGTTCACGTCGGCATTTGTGAAGGTTGCGTCGTTGATCGGCTCGTCGAAGACAACCGTGAAGACGACGGGTGACGTGTTTGTTGGATCTGCTTGGCCACCCTTCTGATTGATGGTCACATCCGGCTTCGTGTTGTCGATGGTGTAGAGCTGCCCAGTGAAGTCTGCTGCTGCAGGATTACCCGCCCCATCCAGCACGCTGCCGTCCGCATCGTAGTCGAAGTTCAGTCCGAGTGTTCCGTCGCCGGCCACCGTATCCACAGTGACGGTTATCACCGTACCACTTGCGGCAGAAACACTGTTGATCGAGCCACTGGTGCCGGAAGTCGCTAGGACGAAGTCCCCCGTCTCAATCCCAGAGACTGCCTCGCTGAATGTGACCGTGAAGTCGATCGAATTGTTGTTAGTAGGATCCGAATCCGCCCGATCAATTGATGTAACAGTCGGTCGGTTGGCATCGATCGGATCATTGGCTTGTGAGATAGCGGTATTCCAGGTGTTAGTGAGTCCGCCGTCGGCGAGTGTGACATTGGTTGGGATGTCAGCACCTGATGCGTAGTCGGTCCCGCCTGATGCGATTGTGAATTGAGCCGTATAGGTTGTACTGTCGCTCTTGCTCAGACTGCCAAGCGTGTAGCCGCCTATGGTACTGGCATTCAGCGTGTACACAGTGGCTGAATCTGATTGCACAGAAATTGTCGCTGTGACCACATCATTGATACTCATCGCCACGTCCGGGATAGAGATACCCGTAATGACTGGCTGAGCTGCACCCGCTCCCAGTGCAACAACCAGCAGCGCAATGCTGATTAGAGCCAATACTGCCTTGGAGCGTTGAGACTGTGCTGTCCTCAAGCCACTCCTTCGAATCCTGCGGCCAACCTCCGCATTCGACACGTTGCCCTCCTCCATTCTTCTACCGATACCTGATGTAAATGGAATCCAGATCCCCACGAGCTGATCCGAGCTAGCTTTTTCCTAATGCTAGTCTAGCATTTCCTGCCAGATGGTGTCTATGCATCGATTATCTCCAATGCCTCATCATTGCTTCGGTAGGTCCTTTCCAGGCTTGAAGCCATCGCGCACGCTCTGCTGTTCGCCATCTGCCGCATCTGACATCGGACATCAATCACGTACAACGAACCGGGGGTAATGCCCATCACATCTAGCATTCCCACCGACCAATCCGTTTCTAGTATAAACGGATTGGTCGGTAACGACTGTCACGCAGATCACGCTCTGAAATCATGTCTTCTCAAGTTTGACGAAGCCAGCGTCTCTTCGTATGATTCGCCATGCCGTTTGAGCCAGAGTGGCGGAATTGGCAGACGCGCGGGACTCAAAATCCCGTGGCCTTCGGGTCGTGTGGGTTCGACTCCCACCTCTGGTACCAGCAGCCCCGCGATTCGCGGGGCGTTTTTTCTTCTGACTGTGAAACCTTGCCGCTATCTCCGTAGTGACGAACAGAAAGCCAAAAGAAAACGGGGCTCAATGAGCCCCGCTGTTGCGTAATTCTCGATCATGACTATCTAACGATCGTCACTCTCGCGATGTTCGCCCCAAGGCGGTCGAGGGGGTTCTTCGCGACTACGACGATTGCGACGTAGGAAGGTGGGGATGTCGAGATCGTCCACTCCAACACGACTTTCCTCGCCCAATCGATCAAGCATGGAATCGTTGGTTAGTGTCGATACGTCTTCCTCCTCACGTCCGTACTCCACTGCGAAGCCAGTGGCGATGACTGTCAAGCGTACGCTCTCCATGCCTTCACGAATGGCGGTTCCAAAGATGATGTCTGCACGGTCAGATACGGCCTCACGAATAAGGGAAGCTGCTGATGTGACTTCCTCTAGCGTCAGATCTGAGCCACCGGTGATATTCATGATCACCTTGCGCGCACCAAGAATGGATCCATCAAGCAGGGGAGAGGAAATGGCGTTTCGAGCAGCTTCCTTCGTCTTGCCGTCTCCTGTTCCTTCGCCGATGCCCATCATGGCTGTACCTGCATCACGCATAACTGATTCGATGTCGGCAAAATCAAGATTGATCATGCCTGGAATGGTGATGAGGTCAGAAATACCTTCGACGCCTTGTCGAAGCACTTCGTCGGCAATCTCGAACGCTTTCGTAATTGGAGTGTCTGTCGGGGCGACTTTCAGCAGCTTATCGTTGGAGATGCAAATCAACGCATCAACGCATTGAGACAACCGAGCAATTCCTGCTTCTGCCTTTTCAGCTCGAGCAAGTCCCTCAAAGGAGAACGGTCGAGTGACGATGGCTGTAGTTAGAATGCCCGCCTCTTTGGCGATAGAGGCGATAACGGGCGCAGCACCTGTACCCGTGCCTCCACCCATACCTGCTGTGATGAACACCATGTCTACGCCATTGAGAAGATCGACGATGACTTCTTTGCTTTCTTCGGCAGCCAATCGTCCGATCTCAGGATTGCCCCCAGCGCCTAGACCTGCTGTCAGCTTGTGGCCAAGCTGCAGTGTTCGATGGCCTTGAACGACGTCGAGAACTTGGGCATCGGTATTCGCCACGACGAGTTCAACCACCTTGTTGTTCGAGGTGAACATGCGGTCAACGGCGTTGCCACCGCCACCGCCAACGCCGACGACCATAAGTCGTGCCGGCGAAGCTGCAAAATTGGTCTGCTCTGCCATCGGCTACCCCCGGAAGAACCGATTGAACCAGGAAAAGAGCTTACTCACGATGGATTCGCGCTTCTTCTCATAGTACTCCGGTTTCTTGAAGTCCTTCGTCTCGACGGCATAGCGCAGCAGTCCGATCGAGGTCGCATAGATTGGCGACTCGACAATGTCACGCAACCCGTGAATCCCCACAGGAATTTTGCCTCGCCGGACGGGAATGTCATAGCGCTGCGACGCGAAGTCAGTCAGCCCATTGAGAAGAGAGCATCCACCAGTAAGAACCAATCCAGCAGGGATAAGGTCTCGATAGCCAGCGTCCTCGACTTCTTGCATTCCCAGATCGAGCAATTCCTCAATACGAGGCTCAATGATCTTTGCCAACCTCTTCTTGGACACGAGCTTCTTCTCGTCTCCACCAATGGTGGCCACTTCGATCTTTTCTTCCTCGCCAACGGAGTCGACCAGAGCGGTTCCATGCATCTTTTTAACGAGTTCCGCCTCTTCGATCGGTGTCTGCAAACCGACAGTAATGTCGTTTGTAATAGACTCACCAGCAATTGGGATGACCTTGGAGAACCAAATATCGCCCCCACGGAACACGCTGATATCTGTGGTTCCACCACCGAGATCCATCAGGATGACGCCCAATTCCTTCTCTGCCGATGAAAGGACAGCTAAGGATGAGGCAATCGGCTCCAGAACGATCTGCTTGATACCAATGCCTAGCGTCTCTACACAACGAACCAGGTTATGGACAGCTGTGATAGAGCCCGTGACGATATGAACGTCAACTTCTAGGCGCGTTCCCGTCATGCCAACTGGATCAGTAATACCATCCTGGCCATCAACAATGTACTGGCGCGGAATGATATGGATCATCTCAGACTCTGGAGGAATCTGAATCGCCTGCGCCGTTTCCACCACACGTCGTACGTCTTCTTCAGTGATGATTCGGTCGGGGCGATTAATTGAAACGGTTCCCGAATTGTTGATCGAAGAGATATGCTTTCCCGCTATCCCCACATAAACGGCGTCAATCTTGACATCCGCCATGTTCTCTGCTTCTTCGACCGACTTACGGATAGAAGCCATGGTGCGTCCGATATCGACGACAACACCCTTCTCCAATCCGTGAGATTCGGATTTCCCCATTCCGATAATCTCTACTGTTCCGTCGATGACATTCCCCACAAGTGTCACGACTTTAGTGGTGCCTACGTCGATCCCGACAACCACCGTTTCCTTCCTCATCTCCTCACCGCCTTACGGGGCACGAGCGTTGCCTCTCCCCCAAATCTAACATCTATCAGTTCATACCCATCTATCGCAATCTCTCGACAAAGCGCATCTAGGGCCGCCAAGCGATCCTGTGTTTGGGCAATGTCGCCCAACAACACACGCGCATCATTCTCTAAGATTAGCTCAATTGAGTGCAAATCCGTAACATCCACGCTTCGGACAGCAAGCCAGCATCCATTGCTCGATAGCATAGGAATCAGCTCGCCGACACGCGGATCACGAATTCGGTCTCCTCGTTCCCACCCCGAGATCTCAGCTCCGATGAGTTCCAGAGAAGAAGTGACAGCCTCGTCCCTTCCCACGATGACACCGCCCTCGGCTACAGCAACCCTAGCATTTTCTTCATTAGGGTGTTGTGCCCAAGCAATGACAATTCGCTCTTCAACCGAAAGCTGGATGGTATGAGGAAAGACCCTTCGCACGGACGCTTGCTTGACCCATGGATGCTGTTCCAATCGGCGTCGAACGAGAGTTGCTGGAACGGAGAAAATCGTTTGGCCGCGATGAAGTTGTGAAAGGGACACTAGGTCAGCTGCTGTGGCGTTCTGATTTCCAGAAACCACAACCTCACGCACATCGCAGAGTTGAAGCCACGGTGTGTAAAGGGCAATGATGACAGCAGCTATGAGTACCCCCCCTGTTATGAAGACCCAAACCGCATTCTGGCGCTTGGTACTCCCCTCCTTCACCCGTCAAAGACCTCTTTTTCCCCTACAGCAGAGAGATTCGTGAAAAAGTTATACAGTTTTTATGCTCGAATGTCAATTCGCTTGCCGATCCTAGCGATTTCAGATCGCAGGAAATTGAGGGAATTCGCAGCCGTCTTTCTCATCAAGTGCAATCATTTCGCCTAGGCAAAAGTAACTAGAAGACCAGCTGTGAGACTTCTTCTTTGATTGCAAGAGGAGTTGCGATCAAACATACCACGACGCGAGCCCAGGGGCGGAACTCCTGTTCAACAGGGGATTTTGTGCAAGAAGCTTCCGCTTTCGAGAATTCGCGCCAATCGTTCGGTAACCTTCCAAACATCACCGGCCCCAAAACTGATAATGAAGTCGCCTTCCTCGATGGTTTCCTCAAGAACACGGACAGTTTGGTCCTTCGTGCCGATCATCCGAACAACACTGTCCGTATCTCGGCGGATGGCATCGACAACCTTCATGGATGTGGTGCCTGGGATTTGCGATTCGCACGCTGAGTAAATAGGGTTGACCAGAACGGTATCGGCATGAGCAAACGCTCCACCGAACTCGGCACCCAATGCCTTCGTTCGGCTGTAGCGATGCGGCTGGAAAACGGCAATAATGCGTCTGCCAGGCCAGCCGGAGCGAATGGCATGGATACTCGCCTCGATTTCCTCAGGTAGGTGTGCGTAGTCATCGACCACAGTCACGCCATTCTCTTCTAGCAACTCAAAACGTCGATGAGGCAACCGAAACTCCCGCAGACCGTGGATGGCGTCTGCAAGCGGGAGTCCAGTCAATTGCGCTGCTGCCAAGGCACAAAGCGCATTGCGAACATTGTGGTTTCCAGGTGCAGGAAGGGTGACTCGATCAACAAAGGAGCCCTGCTCATATAGGTCAAACGAGGTCAGCCATCGATCGTATCCAAGATGTCGTGCTTCCAGATCAGCAGTCACATCAATGCCCACGGTCATCGCCTTTGGGAACGACTCCGCCAAATGGGCCACTCGGTGATCGTCAATGCAAAGCACTTGTCGGGCTGATTTGCCTAGATAGCGGGAGAAGGTTTGTTCGATGTCTTCCAATCCTTCGTAGGTTTGTAGATGATCCTTTCCAATGTTGGTGAGTACAGCAATCTCGGAGTGCACATTGACGAGCAGGCCATCTGATTCATCGACTTCAGCAATAAACCACTCGCCTGAATCCAGGCAAGCGTTTCCACCCAATGCCGGGCAATCTGCTCCAATGAGGTAGCTGGGCTGTCGTCCCTGATGCTTAAGGATGGTCGCAATCATTGCCGTCGTTGTTGTCTTGCCATGTGTTCCAGCCACACCTACGCTACGGTATTTTCGGAGTACGCGTGCCACTGCATTGAGCCTAGGTATGACGGGAATGCGGTGTCGCTTTGCAGCCAGCACTTCTTCGTGATCTGGAGAGATTGCTGATGACACAATAAGCGCATCGAGCTTCTCCGACACATGGTCAGCCCTGTGTCCACGATGGATGCGCGCGCCTTGCGATTGCAGCATGTCGGTTTCGCGATTGGATTGAAGATCGGAGCCAGACACGTGTACGCCTTGCGAAGCAAGAACGGATGCCAGACCACTCATACCAATGCCTGCAACACCGACAAAATGAACCCGCGAGCCCTTCTCCATCAAGGACGCACCTCCCCCATCAATGATTGAATCTCACCAAGAATAGCTTCATCCGCACTTCGTTGTCCTAGACGCTTGGCGTTTCCTTCCAGGCGCTTGAGCCCCAACTCATCATCCATCTGACCCAGAATGGCGCCGACCAAGCCATGGCTCACGATGACCTCATCATCTGCTACTGTGCAGGCACGTTGCTCCTCCATGGCCTCAGCGTTTTTTCGCTGATGGTCATCGGCTGCTTCCTTCCACGGGACAAGAATCGAGGCTTTGCCACACGATGTAATCTCCGCCAGCGACGTCGCCCCAGCACGGCAGACGACTAGATCGGCAATAGCAAAGGCTGCACCCATCTGATGCACATAGCCTTTCACGACAATATTGGTAATGCCCGTCGAATCAAGTTCGTAGCGCATGGCTGCTTCAGTTTCCGCATCACCTGTGATGAGAAGGATCTGAAGATCGCTGTTTCCAGCAATGGCGTCTTTGCCAAACAAGACCTGCTCTGTAATCTCCTCAGAACCTTTGGATCCACCAAAAACAAGGATTGTGCGTCGTTCTGGGTCGAGACCAAAGTATCGATACACCGAGGGTGAACGCTTGACATGAAGGAACTCTTCACGAATTGGATTCCCTGTGATCACTGTTTTGCGTGCATGAGGGAAAGAGCGTTCAGACTGGGGGAATGACAGCATGACGAGGTCGACGAAGCGCGATAGCCATCGATTGGCCAATCCTCCAATGATATTCTGCTCGTGAATGGCCGTTCGCACTGGCAAGAATCGTCCCAACAGAGCGCCGAGCAACAAGGGCCCGAACGATGAGTACCCACCCACGCCAATCACCAGTTGCGGTCTATAGCGTGCGAACAAGAAGATCGTCTGTAGAAATCCAAACAGCAATTGCATTAATCCTGATATGTTCTTCAGTCGATTCCGGCGATTCACGCCTTTGGCGAGAATGGGATGAAAGGAAATCCAGTCATAGCCTGGAAGCACGCGTGCTTCAACACCCGTCTTGGTTCCAATGTAGGTGAAACGAGCTTGCGGGTATTGCTTTCGAAGGCCTTCACACATTGCGAGAGCTGGATAGAAATGCCCGCCAGTTCCTCCACCTGCAACGAGAATCCTCATGCTTGTCCTCCCTGTTTCGATACATTGAGAAGAACACCCACCAAAGCGAGGGTAATAATGAGAGAAGACCCGCCATTGCTGAAGAACGGGAAGGTCAATCCAGTAACAGGAAGAAGGCCAATGACAACGCCAAGATTGACCAGCGTCTGAAAACCCAAGGCGAACCCGATGCCCATTGCTAACAACTGTCCAAGACGATCGGCTGCGACCTCTGCAATTCTAAACGCCCGCCAAACCAGCAATCCTATCAGTGTCGCGACGGCGATCACTCCAATGAAACCCAATTCCTCGGCAAGTACGGACATGATGAAGTCGTTGTGGGATTGCGGCAGATAGAACAGCTTTGCATGTGAAGCGCCAAGTCCACGCCCCAGAATGCCGCCTGAGCCTACGGCCGTGAGCGATTGAATCGTCTGATATCCTGTCGATTGGCTGTAGGCTTCAGGATTCAGAAACGACAGCAATCGCGCGAATCGATAGGGTGCAAATCGTATGGCCACGAAGACCAGAGGAATACTAGCTGCCGCTACAGATAGAAGATGCAGCATGCGTGCGCCAGCAAAGAACAACAGCGCCATAATCACTGCACCGAACACAAGAATCATGCCCAAGTCCGGCTGCATGATGACGATGGCCGCCAACAGCCCAAGCAAGATGAGATAGGGCAATACGCCCTCAGAAAAAGTCCTAATCTTGTTACCTTTTCGACTGAGAGAATGCGCCATGAACAGAATGAGTGAGAATTTGACGACCTCAGTAGGTTGGAAAGTGAACGGGCCCAACGGAAGCCAGCGGCCATCCGAAAGCCCAATCGGAAGAATGGTTAGCACAGTTAGCAGGATGCCCCCGACCAGCAACACATCATTGAGCAAAACGAGATTGTGGTAATCCCACGACTCCAGAACGATCAATGCAACGATCCCCACACTCGCAGCGATCAGCTGACGAATAAGCATAGAGGTATCGGAACCGTAGTGTCGCAGGGAAAAAGGACTGCTTGCGCTGTAGAGCATGATCACTCCTGAAAACAGAAGCAGCGCAGTCACAAGAACAGCACGTCGATCGACCAATCCGCCCACGCTAGGTCCCCCTCCCGCGCAATATCGTGCTTTGAATAGCTCAACTATAGGGGTACGTCATCTGTCCGAAAGAGGAAAGGAAAGAGGACCTTTGGGGATTGAAGATCGGTCCGCCCGACTGCAGACAGCTGTCCGCTACTGAGGCGATCTACGTCCTTGGTAAGATGCTTGTGAAGCCTGGTTTCGATTTGATCAGGTCTGCAAACGCCTGGCCGCGTTCAACATAGTCCGAGAACGCGTCGAAACTGGAGCAGGCTGGCGACAACAGCAGAACATCGCTTGCTTGAGCTGCACAAAGTCCAGAATTGATGGCCTCCTCCATGGATGCAACGACGGAAACTGTGACTCCAGGAGAAGATCGCTGAGCAAAAACCCCATCCAGTTCCTCTGCAGCTTCCCCAAACAGGATGACCTCTCTCAGGTCTGCTTCAGCACACGCTGAAACGAGAGCCTCGTAACCTGCGCCCTTGGAGCGTCCGCCTAGTAACAGGACGATAGACCCCGTAACCGACTGCAAGGCAGCTATGGTCGATCCAACGTTCGTCGATTTGGAGTCATTGATGATGCGCACGCCATCAACATAGCCCAGGGACTCCATGCGGTGTGGCAATCGAAACGCTGAACAGACTTCGCCCATTGGAACCCTCACGATGTCGAATCCAGGAATGAGCGCCTGGCAGGCCGCGAACGCTGCTCTTAGATTGAATTGCTCGTGCGGTAGCAAACCTTCCGTACCTGCTGGTAGTTCGCGAAAAATGTCATCGCAGAACACTCGACGACCTTGCCCTTGATCAAACAGCGATGCCAGCGCCCGAGGAAGAATAGCGACATCATCAGGCTTCTGGCTCGCAAACACCTTGCTCTTGGCGTTGGCATAGGCGCTCAAGGTTCTGTGGCGATGCAGATGATCTGGGGAGAATGTCAGCAGCAGGCCAACATTCGGGCGAAAGTCGCGGCTTTGCTCCAATTGATAGCTGCTCATTTCTAGAACCAGCGTGTCGAGAGCAGTGACCTCATCAACAAGGCTGATCAGCGGGATGCCGATATTCCCGGCAACCCTAGCTCGACATCCCTGGGTGTTTAGGATCTTCGCAATGACCTCGACAGTCGAACTCTTGCCGTTGGTTCCTGTCACCGCGATGATGGGGCACTCCCCGATGAAACTCAGCGCAAAGTCAGTTTCAGAGATCACATCCAGGCCTTGCTCTCTCGCACAAGCAAGAAGCGGAAGACCCGCAGGGACCCCAGGACTGAGGACAATCGTGTCTACCTGCGACAAGAAGTTCTCCGTGTGCCCGGATTGCTCAAAAGCGATGTCCTTCTCTCCTAACCAGGCCTGTTGCTGTTGAGAGAGTTTGCCGGATTCGCTGACCACGATGGGCAGTCCATGCTTGATTGCGAATTCGCACACAGCTCTTCCAGTGATTCCGAACCCCAGCATGAGGAGGCGGCGTGCAGGCGGGCGATCTTGCGAAGCAATCATGGTGAGAGCTCCGCGATCCGCAATTCAAGAATTCGATCCAGTGGGTCATCTCTCAAGCGAAGATCGGCTGCCGTTGCATCTGCCAATGCCTTCCGAGGGATGAGACCCACAATCTCGGATTCCAGAACCGTAACACCCAAGCGTTTGGCTTCGTGTTCGACAGCATGAAAGGCATATGGCAAAGACGTCGCTGCCTTATCAGCCTCGTGCTGGGGCACCCGGACCAGATTCATCGATACTTGCGTTAGTCCTCGAGAGTCAAGAGGAAGTCCGAGGGCTTTAACCCCGGGCAAGCCACCATTGGCCTCGCGAAGCGTTGAGGCAATAGCTCTCGCAATCGACACATCGCTCGTACTAAGGACAACATTGTAGGCAACGAGGAAGGGTCTGGCTCCTATTGCAACGGCCCCTGCTGTCGGATGGGGTTGTCGAGGTCCGAAGTCGGGGGCGTGCTTCTCCAATTTCTGTGTTAGCGTTTGGAGTCCACCTCGACGGATCCATGGCAATGAAGCCCGTTGTTTTGACTGTGCTGCTGCGCCATAAAGGAGCACGGGGAGCTGGAATCGCTCGCCGAGGATTCGGCCAACGCGTTGCGCCACGTCCACGCAGGCGGACATTGGCGTAGTCCCGAGAGGAATGAAGGGAATGACATCAATGGATCCGATCCGAGGATGGACGCCATGATGTCTCGTTAAATCAATAAGGGCTGTTGCGCTTTGTGCTAGCGCAACAGCCCCATCAACAACTTGATCACAATCGCCGACTATTGTATAGACGGATCGATGGTGATCCGGGTCGGAATGAACGTCAAGCAGATGGCACCCAGTGCCCGTGATCCCATTCGCAATCTGTGCGATGATTGCGGGATTGCGTCCTTCGCTCACATTGGGTACGCACTCGATCAATCCGGCCCCTCAAAATCCTAATTAGCCAGGCACGACCATCGAAACAATGGCCGAAGCCGCCAATTCGCCATCTACTGTTGCCTCGACCGTCGCCTGTAGCAGCTCCCTTTTCCTACGCGAGATCCGCGCTTCCATGCGAAGCTGATCACCAGGAACCACCTTGCGACGAAACTTGGCCTTGTCAATGCCGACAAGATATCCAACGGAAGGTGTGTCCTTCCCGCCATCCAGGACAAGAAAAGCCGCAGTCTGAGTCATGGCTTCGAGAATGAGGACTCCCGGCATGACCGCCTCCATCGGAGGCGGGAAATGGCCCTGGAAGAACGGCTCGTTGACTGTTACGTTCTTCAAGCCAACAACCATCTCCTCATTCTGCTCGACGATCCGATCGACGAGAAGAAACGGATACCGATGGGGCAAACGTTTTCGGATAGCTTCAATGTCGTACATGGCTAATCCTGCTCCTACAATAATAGCCCGCGGTTACGCGTAATCGTCGATTACAGGTAACCGGCAATCTCTGCTTTGACCGTTTCGGTGATGTCATCGACAGTCAGGTCATTGCGATACATGATGACGTCTTTCTTTCGGATCACCAGATCATAGCCCTGTTCGCGAGCGACCTTGTCGGTTGCCTGTACAAGTTTCTGCGTGGCTGCCGATGTCACGTAGCCGTCGAACTGCTCAAACATTGCCGAAAGTGTTGCGTGCCGATTACTGAATTCCGTGGAATCAATGGCCCCAACGCTAATCGTAGATACGAGATTGTTGATCTCGTCGAGGAGCGGCTGGGCTTCTTCGCGCAGTGTAATGAGGGCGCTACGGAGATCAGAGAAGTCATCCGAGGCGATCATTCGGTCAAGCGTACCTGCCGCGGTTGTCATCCTCGCATCAAGAAGTTCAGCATTGAGCACGAAGTAGCGCCGCTGAGATTCCTCTGATGAGATGATTCCCTGATTGTATTCGTTCTGCAATTGGGTAATTTCGTTGGTCTTGTCAGTAATGCGTTGCCGCAAGTCACCCACAGCAAGTACAAAGACCGTGAACGCCTGTTCAGCATCCATGTAGGCGATCTTCAATGATTGAGATGGACCAGCTTGTTTGAGCTGGGTAATGTCAGCTCGAATGGCGTCCAGGTCCGCGCTCGAAGCGCCCCCATCACCCGCGGGGAGCACAAACTGCAAGACCAGGGCACCAATCGCCAAGATTAGTGCTAACCCAGCTACCACCAAAGTATTTCTAGACATGTATTCTCCTCCTTATCCGTCACCGTTCTCGGTGATTATAGAGTCCTTGGTTCAACTAGCCAGCCTAGAACATCTGGCCGAATCCGAAATCGAAGATAGGAACCCAAGTGAAGTCATCACTCAGCGCCCACACGAAATCGAGACGAACAACGATTCCCGCAGCATTAATCCCCAGCTCGAACCCTGCTGTCGACAGCAGGTCCTCGAGTCGAACGGATTTCAGATCAAACCCAGCATCCAAGAACGTTGTCGCGTAAAGCCCTTCCACCAGCTCAAGCCGGTATTCAAGATTCGCGAAAACGTACTGCCGCGAAGGCTCGCCGTCGAGCCCACGGATTGATGTGGATCCTCCAAGTTCTGTCAAACGCGACGCTGGAACCTCGGCATCACCCCAACCCGCCTTAATTCGAATCGCAATGGCTTGATCGATATCCACGGATACGAGAGACATCGATGTCGGGACGAAGTGCGTCCAAGTGAAATCGAATTTGGTGTATTCAAGTCCAGCGCTGAATCCGCCCGCCTTCTCCAAGCTCAGCCGATGTCGATTCCCGCTTGTCGGGAAGAATGGAGCGTTGGTGTCGTTGTAGACCAAGGTCAGGTTAATGACGTCTGCAGGAGTCCAGAAAGCTTCACCACTCACACGCTCCTCTTCATGTCGGAAACTAATACCAGCATTCGAGTATGAGGCGATTGGATAGCTAAACGAGACTTCTCCGCCCAACGTCGTCGTAACACTGGTGACCTCATCCTCCGTTGATTCAGCAGATGTCTGGTAGAAGTCCAGGCCCACACGCGAGAAGCCTGGGAAATAGGCAACTGTGCTGTAGCCCAAGTTCCATGTGCTTGGATTGGTATTGTCCGTACCCGCCAATCCGTGGTTGTAGCTGAGCTCCAAATCCTGTCCCGTTCCGAAGATGTTCTTCTCATTCAGGGTCAATTCACCAAACAGCTCGCCTGTCGAAGGATCGATGGCCATCGAGCCCCCGAACCCACCCAAGTCTGTCTTCTCTGTCACAGTAATCGTGACCTCGACACCCTCCTCGCCCCATTCAGGAACGATGCTTACGGACGAGAAATAGCCAAGAGACATAAGCTTCTGGTAGGTAACTGCGAGATCCGACTGGTTGAGAGTTTTGCCTACCTCCACTTCAGCATTCCGTTCAATGACGTAATCATGCGTTCGCGTGTTTCCCATCAGCGTAACGTGCGAAACCATGCCTTCAGCCACATTCAATCGAAGCTCGCCGTCTTCGATAGAGGCCACGGAGAGCTCGATCATGGAGTACCCCCCCGAGACATAACGATCGTGGATGCCCTTGATGAGCGTAAGCATGTCGAAGTTATTCTCGACTTGAGCAGGCAATGCTCCAAGGCGGACGTTGAGTGCTTCGTCATCATAGATTGAGTTCCCTTCGATCGAGACACGGTCAATGCTTGCAGGTTCATTCCATACGTTTCGCTCAGTGAACGTCCAACGAATCCACACACTCGTTGGATCCATTCCTGCTTGGGGTTCAAGCCCGAAGTCTGAGAAGTAGATCAATTTGATAAGGGCAGTTTGCACGCGTTGGACATCTTGCCCCAGCAGAGGCTGGCCGACAGGGATGTCAATCAATTCTTGGACAACACTCTCTGGAACCGTTTCAAGGCCTTCGAGCAGACTCCCCGCATAGATATGTTCAACGAACGTCAGGGTGAGGGTCTCTGACACATCAACCCCGTCGACGGAAACGAGTACGTATCCTCGACTTCCATACTCGCCTATGACTTCCTCCAAACCAGTACTCAAACCATCTTGATTAAGCACGCTTCGCTTGCGCACGTCATTACGCCAGAGGATCTGACGGATTTTGTAGGATGTCATGATGGGGGCATCGAGCAGCTTGATGCCAAACAGACTGTAGTCGCGGCGGTTGACATTCCCCTCAATGACGATGTTGCGAATGACTGGATTCTCGACGACTTGGAAAACAACGTTGCCGTTTTCCAGTGCATCTCGATCGAGAGCGACTTCTTTGAACCACCCCAAATCGAAGATGGCTTGTGACGCGGTCCGAAGCTCGGCCTCTTCGATCTCATCTCCGACTTTGAAAGGAACAGCTTCAAGAATATCTCGCGCTCTGATTTCATCGTTCCCGTCGACGGTGAGATCGGCAACCGTCAACGGGTATTGGGCTGCCCAGCCGATCGCTGAACCAGCGATCAAGGCCGCAATAAGCACCCCCACAATCTTCCTCAGCATACCAGTCCTCCTCTGCAACAAAGCAGTAGACACCATACCACATTTTCCCTACCAAGCATCCCGGGTCAAGAATTGCTCAACAGTACTGAGAACGTGTGAGGTTTTCGTGAACAACTTAAGGCAGGAATTAGAAGTCTGGAACAGCATCTCCGGTCGTTCTCAGCTGGACTGCCTCGGCGATGTGCTGTGCTCGAATCTCTGGTAAGTTCTCCAAGTCTGCAATCGTGCGTGCAACCCTGCGAATGCGAGCATGGGCTCGTGCACTCAGTCCAAATCGATCGACAGCCCTTCTGAGCAATTGCTTCGCATCGTCTCCCAATACGCAGTGCGTATCCAGACGCTTGCCATCCAGCTGCGCATTGCAATGGCAGTCGGCAACGCCTTGCATTCGCTCCCATTGAACCTCTCGTGCGACAGACACACGTTTCAGCACCAGCTCCGAGGCTTCAGCAACGCAAGACCCGAACAGATCATCAGCAGACACACGGGGAACCTCAACACACAGATCCATCCGATCAAGAAATGGGCCGGAGAGCCGTTTCTTGTATCGCCGTACATCGTGCAAGGAACATGTACAGGGCTGAATTGGATCCCCAAGAAACCCGCAAGGACAGGGATTCATGGCAGCAACAAGCGTAAACGCCGACGGATATCGTACGGAGATTCCTGCACGAGAGATAAGGATAGAGCGATCCTCAAGCGGCTGGCGCAACGTCTCAAGCACTCGCCGATCAAATTCAGGCAGCTCGTCCAAGAACAAGACGCCATGATGCGCAAGGCTAATCTCTCCAGGTCCTGGGATACCATGCCCGCCACCAACCATGCCTGCATAGGAAATGGTGTGATGAGGCGCCCGATAGGGACGTTGCCAAACGAGTGGCGCTCCGGCCTCAAGCAGTCCTGCAGTACTGTAGATGCGAGTCACTTCCAGAGCCTCTTCAAACGACAATGGCGGCAGCAAGTCAGGCAAACAGCGGGCAAGCAAGCTCTTTCCAGACCCTGGAGGCCCGATCATCAGTAGGTTGTGGCCTCCAGCAGCAGCAATCTCTAACGCTCGCTTGGCTTGCAGTTGCCCGCGCACTTCCGTCAGATTGTGTCGAACCGCCTTCTGCTCCGTTGACTTAAGGGTCTCACGATCAATGAAGACAGGCGGAATCTCGATCTCATGATTGAGAAATCTCTGGGCTTCGGCCAATGTTTCCACTGGGTAGACTGGCTTGTCTGCGGCAATGGCGGCTTCCAGCGCATTGGCCCGAGGAACGATCAAGCCGTCAATTTGGTCAGCTGTCTCGAGTGCAATAGGAAGAACGCCGCGAACTCCACGGACTTCTCCGTTTAGAGCCAGCTCTCCTAGCAGAAGATAGCGCTTCTGAGTCTCAGCAATCTGCCCAGTGGCCTTGAGAATCGCCACAGCAATCGGCAGATCGAACCCGACGCCTTCCTTTTTCAAATCCGCAGGAGCGAGATTGGCTGTGATGCGGCCAGCGGGGAAATTGAATTTGGAGTTCTTGATTGCGCTGCGAATCCGCTCGCGGCTCTCAGACACTTCTTTTTCGGGAAGACCGACAATATTGAACGTCGGTAGCCCTCCTGAAACATCGCATTGAATCTCGATCAGCCGCGCTTCGACACCCAGAACGACGCCGCTCAACAATCGTGCGAACATCAGTCAGGCACATGAAACGCATCTTGATAGAGATGGACCTCATTGGGTCGAATGGTCACAACATCGAAGCGTGTTGGCAAGTCGCACTGTGTCTTTTCTAGAAAGGCAAGGGCTGCGGAAATCAGCCGCCGCTGCTTGGCATCATCTACAGCGGCTTCAGGCCCACCAAAACCAGCGCCCGTTCTTGCCTTGACCTCCACGAAAACGAGTACGTCCTTGTCTCGGGCAATGATGTCAACTTCCCCCGATTGAGTACGCCAATTGCGAGCGACGATTCGATAACCCTCTTGTTTCAAGAAGTGGCACGCCTTGTCTTCTGATTCATCTCCGTTCATTGACATCGTATCCCTCCTCAGCCTTTGTTATATTAACTTGGACGCCGCTTCCCTATCAACTCTGTCCCGGTAAATTGCGAGTTGTCGCTGCCGGAGATATACTTGCGAAAATCAACAGAATGAGGAATTCATGGGCATATTCATCCGGAACATCCGCCCAATTGGGGCTAGTTCCGAAATCAACCTCCGGTTTAGCGACGGGCGCATTGCCGCTCACTCACAATCAGGCAATCAGACACTGACCGGTGAACGTGAGATCGACGGTCAGGGCAAGTTGGCCATTCCCGGATTCATTAACGCGCATACGCACCTCGGCATGGTTCTGTTCCGTGGATTGGCTGATGATGTGCCACTTCAGGAATGGCTGGAAAAGCATGTCTGGCCTCTGGAAAAACTCCTACAGCCAGAGGACATCTACTGGTGCACATTGCTGGGAATCGCCGAAGGCATTCGATCGGGAACCACTGCGTTCATCGATATGTACATGCACAACGAGCAGGTCGCTCGAGCTGCCGAAGAGTCGGGTGTACGTGTCCTGCTTGCGAATGGAATGATTGCGGCGTCCCTTCAGGAGAACGGGACGTCTGAATTGGCCAAGACCGAAGCGTTGATCAGACAATGCCACGGCCAGGCAAATGGACGCATCCAAGTCTCTGTCAGCCCCCACGCCGTCTATACCTGCAGCGAGGATGTCATCCGTGCTGGCGTAGAGATGGCCCACAAATACAACACCACGATCCACACACATGTGTCGGAGACCCGGTCCGAAGTAGAGGACTGGAAGGCGAGGACGGGAAGCAGCCCAGTCGAGTATCTACATGATCTCGGAGTCTTCTCTGTGCCCACACTCGCTGCGCACTGCGTACACGTAGATTCAGACGATCGTGCGATTCTCGCAGATCACCCGGTGACTGTCGCCCATTGTCCCAAGAGCAATGCGAAGCTTGGCAGCGGGATTGCTCCAGTACGCGCCATGCTCAAGGCGGGAGTACGTGTAGCCATCGGAACCGATGGAGCTGCCTCTAACAATCGATTGGACATGGTTGAGGAGCTGCGTGCCAGCTGGATGCTGCAACGGGCAACTCACGAGGATCCTTCATGTCTTGATTCAGCAAAAGTTGTGTCCATGGCCGTGAATGCAGCGCGCAGCCTATTTGGATTACCCGAGGATGGCTTTTCCGAAGGCTCTCCAGCTGACTTGGTGCTCTTCAATACGGATCAGATCCACACCACGCCGCCTCACGATTCCGCGGCAATGCTGGCGTACGCGATCGATTCAAGGGACGTGACAGATGTCTATGTTGATGGAAAAGCTCTTCTAAAGAATGGAGAATTACGCACGATCGATGAAGAAAGGGTAAAATCAGAAGTACGGCGCCTGCTCCACAGGCTTAATAACAAGTAGCCCTCTCTGGGAAAGCGGCAAACCCCTTGCTCGGAGATGGGTGCGAAGGAGATCGAAATGGGACTCAGTACGGATAAGAAGACGGAGATCGTTAAGGAATTTGGCAAAGGCGACAACGACACAGGATCAGCAGAAGTACAAATTGCATTGCTGACGACACGGGTAACGGAACTGACGGAACATCTAAACCAGCACAAAAAAGATTTCAGCGCACAGCGCGGGCTACGCAAAATGGTTGGCCAGCGACGACGATTGCTGAAATATGTCAAACGCCATGACTTGGCAACATACCGCCAATTGCTAGAGCGGTTAGGAATCAGAGGAGTCTAGACACTTCATGTACATTCGAGAAAGTATTGATTTTAATGGCAACGAACTGACACTCGAGACAGGACAAATTGCACGACAAGCAGGTGGAGCTGTACTCGTTACGCACGGAGACTCTCAGGTATTGGTCACAGTGGTAACTGCAAAACCGACACGAGATTTTGGGTATTTCCCACTTCGCGTGGATTATGAAGAGCGATTTTACGCCGCAGGAAAGATACCTGGCGGCTTCTTCAAAAGAGAAGGGCGACCTAGCGATGCCGCTATCTTAACCGGTCGAATGATTGACCGACCTATTCGTCCGCTGTTTCCCAAGGGATACAATGACGAAGTTCAAATTGTCGCTACCGTGCTCTCTGCTGACGAGAATTTTCCTCCCAACGCTCTGGCCATTGTGGGCGCATCAGCTGCACTCATGATTTCGGATGCACCCTTCGACGGCCCAATCGCTGGTGTTAGTGTCGGGCGCAAGGATGGCCAATTTGTCATCAACCCCGATTTGGAGACGAAGGAGACCTGTGGTGTAGAAATCACAGTAGCTGGGTCCAAAGACACCGTCACGATGATCGAGGGCATGATGGACGAGCTGTCCGAAGCCGAGGTCATTGAAGGAATCGAAGTTGCACACGCGGCCATTCGCCAGTTGATCGGACTGCAGGAACTGTTCGCATCTCGCGTGGGGCCAATGAAGACCGAGTTCGTCGCTAAACCGGAGCCAGAGAACGATGCACTCATCGCACAGGTTCGCGACATCGTATGGAGCCAGTTCAGTTCCGTTCATACGCTCCAGACGAAGAAGACGCGGGGCGAATTCCTCAGTAGCCTGAAGGATCAAGCGATTGAACGTTTGGTACCCGAACACTTGACTGAGGAAGAGGCCGCTGAGCGAACAAGCAGTGTTTCCAAGGCTATGGATGTCTTGCTCAAGGAATTCATGCGCAAGGAAATCCTCGAACGCGGCATCCGTATGGATGGACGCCGGCCAGAGGAAATCCGTCCCATCAGCTGTGTTGTCGGCGTTCTTCCCCGCACACACGGATCGGCACTGTTCACACGAGGCGAAACCCAGAGTCTGGGTGTCATCACGCTCGGCGCAACGCGCAATGACGAGCAGATCATCGACCAAATGATGGTGGATGGCCGAAAGCGTTTCATGCTTCACTACAATTTCCCTCCTTACTGTGTGGGTGAAGTTGGCCGTATTGGCTCACCATCCCGACGCTCTGTCGGCCATGGCTACTTGGCCGAGAATTCACTCAAGGCTGCCATGCCTTCTGAAGACGACTTCCCATACGTGGTCCGAATGGTGTCAGAGATCCTGGAATCGAACGGATCCTCGTCCATGGCCACGGTATGTAGCGCGTCGCTAGCCATGATGGATGCTGGCGTACCGATCAAACGACCGGTCGCTGGTATTGCCATGGGACTCATTGAAGACCCAGTCACCCAGCAACGCGTCATATTGACAGATATCCAAGGCTCCGAGGATCACAACGGGGATATGGACTTCAAGGTCGTAGGAACGCGCGAGGGCGTCACAGGATTCCAGCTGGATGTCAAGGTCGGTGGAATCAACGCCGAAACGATGACGCTGGCATTGGAGCAGGCCAAGCGGGCACGCATGGCCATTCTTGATGAGATGGATCGCGCCATCACAGAGCCACGGGAAGAGCTATCTCCCTTCGCACCCAAGCTGTCCACAATCCAGATTCCCACTGAGAAGATCGGTGCAGTTATCGGTCCTGGTGGCAAGATGATCCGTCAGATCATTGAAGAAACCGGTGCTGAGATTGACATTGCCGATGATGGTTCTGTCAAGATTGCAGGCCCGAACTCAGAGGCCGTGTATGCAGCGCAGGAATGGATCAAGGATCTCACCACAGAACTCGAAGTGGGTTCCATCATGAAGGTCAAGGTCACGCGCATTGTCGACTTTGGCGCATTCGTCGGTTTGAAGAACGGCTCTGAAGGTTTGGTGCACGTCTCGAACCTTGCTTCTGGCTATGTCGACAACGTAAAAGATATTGTCAGCCCTGGCGACGAGATCACCATTGAGGTTATCGGCGTCGACAAGATGGGGCGCCCTGATCTGAAGAAGATCGATGGCGATGGAGATTCCAAGACGCCGTCCGACAAACCTGCATCACAGGGAGAAGCAGCTCCCGCCGAAAAGGCGGCTCCCGCAGTCGAGGTCCATTCCGGAGATATTATTGACGGGACTGTGACCAATACAACGGACTATGGTGCTTTTGTTGAAATCGCCCCTGATGTCACCGGCCTCGTACATATCTCTGCATTGTCAGATGAATATGTCCGACGCGTCACAGACGTCGTGAAGCCTGGCGATCCAATCAAGGTTGAAGTTCTCAACATCGACGACCGCGGTCGTTATAAGCTGCAGCGTATCGTTCCTGACTCGGAGAAGAAGCCTGTCGAGGACGTAGAGGTGCCAGCAGAGGATGCCAATGAACAGGAGCAGCCTGTTCAGGAAGCAGCTCCTCAACCTGAGCAGGTCCAACCTGAACCAGAGCAGCAGCCAGAGGCAGCTCAGCCTGAACCAGTCCAGCCGGAGCCAGCACAGCCGACTGACACTGTCGAAGAACCGGAAGCCGATAAGCAACCGGAATTCGAAGACCGTTGGTAAGAAGCGATAGTCACAATCTATGACTGTTCGCCAGCTTTACGCCAACGCGTTCGAAGCAACACTTGAAAACGGACTGCGGATCCTCGTAGAGGAGGTTCCGCAGTCCCGTTCTGTTTCTGCCGGTGTATGGATTCGCGCTGGCAGCCGAGAGGATCCCGAAGGCCAATCAGGACTGGCTCATTTCATCGAGCACTTGGCATTCAAGGGATCACCGACACGAGACGCACAAGCCATCTCACATGAAATGGACGCAATCGGCGGACATCTCAACGCTGCAACGTCCAAGGAATCAACGTTCTACTACGCAGATCTCCCATCAGATGGCCTGGCAACAGCACTGTCTATCCTAGCAGACCTTGCTCTCCATCCCAGATTCGATCCAGCAGACATCGATCTTGAGCGCAACGTTATTCTTGAAGAGATACGTGGGCATGAGGATGATCCCGAACAGACGGCCTATGACTTGTTCAGTCAAGGTGTGTGGGAAGGCAAGCATCCTTTTGCACGGTCCGTTGTAGGAAACCGTCAGGCCATTGAATCTGTCGGACCTGCAGATGTTCACGCATTTCATAGCGCACGCTACCGACCCGACAATATGGTTGTCGCTGTATGTGGAGGAGTAGATGCTACTCAGGTTATTCGGATCGCAGAAGACCTATTCAGCAGCAAAGAGACGGCTGATGCGATTTCTGTCCCGACAAGAACGCCTCCAGTGTTTCAAGCTGGGATCTCTCATCACGACCGCCCGACAGGCATGTTCCATGTCTACATCGGAACGGATGCCCCTACTGCCGCACATGACGATCGCGTTCCGCTGGAAGTTGCCAACTCAATTCTCGGAGACGGAACCAGTTCCCGATTATTCCACACAATCAGAGAAACACGAGGATTGGCCTATGCCATCTCCAGCTATGTCAACAGCTTCTCCGACGCTGGCATCTGGCTGACCTATGCTGGCATCGCACCAGAGAATGCTGAAACTGTCATTGGATTGATACGTACTGAATTTGAGCGAATGCTATCTGAGCCCATTCCCAGCGATGAATTGGCTCTTGCCAAGGCCAAGCTGCGCGGACATCTCATCCTAGGATTGGAGTCCAATGGCCACCGTTCCTCGCGATTGGCCAATGCTGTGTTGCAACGCCGCGACATCCGATCGCCCGACGATCTTCTCGTTCGCTTGGATGCAGTCACCTGTGATAGTGCACTTGAAGCGCTTCGCACGTATCTCCATCCAGATCGCCTAAACATCACAACCGTAGGCCCTTCGTCATAAGCCTATTGCCCTGGCTATTTTCCAGGAGTACCATGTGACATCATGGCCACTGCAATTTACCCAGGAAGCTTCGATCCAATTACCAACGGACACATCGACATTGTACGACGGGCACACAAGTTATTTTCCAAGCTCTATGTCGCCATTGTCGCCAACCCCAATAAGAACTCACTGTTCACTGCCGAGGAACGTGTGGAGATCACCCAGGCAGCACTGGCCGAAGCTGGCATCCCTGGGTTGGAAGTCGTCAGCTACCACGGTCTCCTCATTGACTGTGCGAAGATACACAGTGCCGACGCCATCGTGCGAGGGCTGCGTGCCAATTCCGATTTCGAGTACGAGTTCCAAATGGCGCTCACCAATCGAGATTTGGCGTCGGAATTCGAGTCAGTCTTCTTCATGACCGCCAAGAAGTACAGCTTCCTGTCGTCGTCGATCGTTAAGGAAGTGTGTATGTATGGTGGCGACGTGTCGACCTTCGTGCCCCCGTCCGTGGAAGCCGCTCTCAAGGAGAAGCTGCAAGAGAAGAAGTAGGCACACGTAGTCGTCTGCGCAAAGGTCAACAGAGTGACGACTGCCAAACCTCGCGGTTTAGATCTCCGCCTCAATGCTGACCATGATGTCCTCAAACCCATGCTTCGCGTAGAAGGCACGAGCTCGATCATTGGTTGGAACAACCGAGGTGCGAAGGCATTGCGCGCCACGCTCGCAAGCCCAGCCACGGGCGCAAGCCATGAGCTCGGATCCGATTCCGCGCCCTCGGCGAGATTCGCTCACAATCATCTCTTGAATGTGGGCATAGGTCTTCTGGACAAGGATCGGGAGCCTCTTCGTTTGAACAACGCGAATCTCAACCAGCCCGACAATCTCTCCCTCTTCATCTGCAACCAAATAATCGGCGTCAGTAGACACAAGTACATCGCAAATTCCTGCTTCTTTCGTAGCGCTGAGCTGGAAGAATCCGGGATGAATCGTTGCGTGAAACGCATTCTGCTCATCGAGAAGCTTGCGAATGCGATCAATGTCGGTAATGCCCGCCGTTCGAATCTGCATAATAGCTCCCTATTCCCCTTCTGCATCGCCAAGCAACTAGGGCTCATCCCACAAGACCTCTCGCCAGCGTTCTGGCGATCGCGGCATGTATTCAGATCCTAGCCGACGGATTCAAGCCTCTTGAAGTAAAGCAACAGCTCCTCCCCGGGGGGGCAATCGGCAAGTCTTCCATATCGTGTGTATCCGAGGCGCTCGTAGAATTCAGGAGCCTGAAAACTCGCCGTGGAAAGGCGGATGAACTCGCAGCTAGCTGCAGTAGCTCGCTCTTCTGCCTCGCAGACAAGACGCCGACCGATGCCGCTCCCTCGAAAATCACAGCTAACCCAAAGAAGTTCAATCTCCGCCCACATCGGTACAGCATGCGTTTCGCCGATGATTCCACCTATCAGTTCGCCGCCTGAATCAACTGCATAGATTTGCAGGGGCTGCGCCCCCGGCCAGTTCGGCCCCATCCTCTCAACAAGCTGTTCGCGAAAGGGCCCGTTGAATTTGTTGATCTGGCTGCGAACTCGACTCTCAGATTCATCATCCATTCTGCATTCATACCGCATAGACTTGCTGGATAGGTCACTCATGGTTTCTTCCCCATTGTCGGCGTGCAGCCGCACATAGGCTCACAAATCGAGAAAGGCAACCGCCAGTCTGGACCCTTTGAGCCGATCAAATCTGATGACACCTTGTCCCCTACCATCAATACCTGCTCTCTAGGCAAGCCCTCTCGTTCTGACATTACCCAACAAGAACGCAGATTCAGTTCAGCTAGATACTTAGCCGTCGCATAGTACGCTGTAGCGACTTCCTCATCGAGAACGCGAATTCATTGTTGTCTCAGGTGCTCCGCGCAGGATCGCCGACTCTTTACCGTGCTGTTGGTCAGAAACCTGAGCGTGATTCCGCTGTGTCTTAGTAGACCGACTGTCTCAGCCGCTCCAGGATAAACCTGCCCGCGAAACTCAAGCACCCCATCGACATCAAAAAAGATTCCTCTAGCTTCAGCATGCACAACAACATACCTCCGTGAGACTTCCCTGCCCCAGCATGAGAAGAGTGGATATGTCTATCCCTTGCGAATATCGCGCAATCACTACTGCATGCAGCGTTCTAGAAACTGTTGCTTAGCGCTCATGCCGACTCATGCAGAGCCCAGCAATTGCCAGTGCAGATCCAAGTCCTGCAGACAAGCCAAAACCAAATCCGACAATAAACGACCAGGGGCGGGGCAGACTCGTCCAGCCCAAAATCAACGAGAGAACGATTCCCAATCCGCCTATTGTTGCCAGTGCTGCTCCTACTGCAAGCTTCGTCTTGTTCGTCATTGATGCCCCTTTCGAGAGAATGCGTGCCTTGTCTGGGATTCTATCGTACGAGTCGAAGGCTGGCAGCCCCCGACTGTTCACTTTAAATGTGTCTTCGCCTACCATCAAGCAAGGAGGTATTCATGCCAATTAGCCTCTACATTGTTGACACGCTTCAAGAAGCAATCGACCTTGTCGACGATTACGCAGCCGATCACACGTGGCAAGTGCCTTGGTTGACGCAAAAAGTAAATGGCTGATCCCTTGCGGAGCCATACATGCTCCCATAGGATTAGCTTACTTCTCCGGCCCACAAGCTCTTCTTTGTAGAACGTGGGTTGGCACTCAGAAATATCGGGGGTACACGTGGCCAAACAAGTGGACAAGCCTACCTATGAGATAGACCCTGCAGTTCATGGACGGTTCGACGAGCGAGATACCATTTTCATGCGCAGGTTCTGGGATCACGCTGCCAGCTTCTACAACATCGAGTATCGTGACCGTGCCGCAGAACGCATCTCATCTGGAGAGCCTGGATATTCGCGAGTCGAGTTCGCTCGTGTCCTTGCTTCTTGGACGGTTCACGATTGTTTTGGCGGAGCGTTCTCCTGGAGCCGATTGGGAGAAGCCGACCCTAGCATGATGCAATTCGATCGGTACGAGGCAGATCCCGAAGAGATGACACAGCAGGTCAAGCAAACAGCCAAGTTGTTCGGAGCTAGCTTGGTTGGCATCTGCGAGGTCAACGATGAATGGGTCTACTCACACAATCGAAGCGGGGATGAAGTCGAAATTCCTTCAGAATGTACGCACGCCATTGTGATGGCCATTGAAATGGACAAGGAGGGCGTGGCAGCCTCGCCGGAATATGCTTCTGCTGTGGCCACAGGCGTCGGATATTCCAAGATGGCCTTTGCCATCGCCAGCATGTCCGAATTCCTCCGAAACCTAAGATACAAAGCATTGCCGATGGGCAATGACACAGCACTCAGCATCCCGCTAGCCATTGATGCCGGAATCGGACAGTTGGGACGCAACGGGCTGTTGGTCACACCTGAGTTCGGTCCTCGTATTCGACTGTGTAAGGTATTCACAGATATGCCGCTGCTTGCCGACAAACCCATCGACTTTGGTCTCACCACGTTCTGCAAGACGTGTGATCGATGCAGCACGGCTTGCGAGGCTGATGCGATTAGCACCGAACCCGACCCGACCTTCGAAATCGCCTGTCCATCGAACAATCCGGGCATCAAGCGCTGGGCTGTCGATGCTGACAGCTGCTACAACTTCTGGTCCGAGAATTCGGCAGCTTGTTCCAACTGCATTGCCGCGTGCCCGTTCTCAAAGATCGACTAACCCGCGCTCGCAAGCCATTGCAACAACAAGCAATCCTGGATCAGGTGATTGCTCTGGCCTGAAGGGCCTCGTAGTGGTCGATGATTTCAAACATCCGTGACTCGGGCGCAACCTGTAGCACGCGATTCTGTACGAAGTCTTCGACTTTGGGATAGTCCGATTGTCGAATACGCTCTGAAGCCTGATCGAGATCGAAGTCTGTGTGCCGAAATCGAATGCCATCGTCGATGAGCAGCCAGTCCGCGCCTGTTCTCCCTACACACATCCCCAGACTCCCCGTATTGACTACGCGGACGCCGGCAATCACTCGATCAAACTGCATGTGTGTATGTGCACAAACGACAAGGGATGCATCCAAACCGCCAAAGACCGGCATCACGACTTCGTCGGGCGTCAAGCCTGAGAAGACATGAGTATCGCTACAGGGTGTTGCATGACAAAACAATGCCTTGCCCCACGGATCCAATTGCATCTCAACCGTTGCCGGCCATGTCAATAGCGACGCCTTCTGCT
>Ga0233437_1002392_pt1 | contig 28498 bp, 22 predicted proteins | sample SI_122_August201_FD_182714 | JGI IMG/M metagenome (GOLD analysis project Ga0233437, IMG submission 182714) | Seawater microbial communities from Saanich Inlet, British Columbia, Canada - SI_122_August2016_200_MG | ecosystem: Environmental > Aquatic > Marine > Inlet | place: Canada: British... | reverse complement strand
CTTTTCATGTTCGGCCTTTTGTAAAAGCAAGTCATCAGGAAGGTCAGCATACTGGTACTTGAAAACATCCTCCAGGGGGTAATCTGTGTGTTTTTCCGCCTCAATAAATATTCTGTCTATTTCTTTTTTGTATTGACCAGTTATTGTTTCCTCTTCTTTGTCTGTCCACAACTTCTGTGTCATCAGGTATTTTTTTAGTCTGACGAGAGGATCCTTTGCAGCCCATTCATCCTCTTCTTCTTTGGTTCGATATTTCGAGGGGTCATCAGATGTTGTATGCGCTCCCATCCGGTAGGTTACCGCTTCAATTAGTACAGGCCCTTTTCCCGATCCTGCGTGCTCACTGGCTTCTTCAAAGGTCTTTGTCATGGCAAGGAAATCATTACCGTCGACCTGAATTCCAGGCATCCCATAGGCAAGTGCCTTTATTGCAATCCCATCTGATGCTGTCTGGGTTTTAAAGGGAACAGAAATTGCAAACTGATTGTTTTGAACAATAAATATGACAGGAACTTTCCATACTGCGGCAAAGTTCAGCGCCTCATGAAAATCACCTTGTGAGGTCCCTCCATCTCCAACAAAAGTGTACACGATTTCATCTTTTTCCTTATAATTGATTGCGTATCCTATTCCAGTTGCATGCTGTAATTGGGAGGCTATCGGAACATTCATAGGTAACATATTCCTTGCATTCTTAAACAAGCTACCTTCTTCAAAACCCATGAAATACATGAATATTTCTTTGAGGCTGGCTCCTTTAGCAAGCCAGGCTCCTAATTCTCTGAATGCCGGAACGAGCCAGTCATCTTTCCGAATAATCTGAGCTACTGCACCGCTGATGGCTTCCTGTCCTTGATTTGGTGGATAGGTGTATATTCTTCCCTGTCGCTGATATGACACCACCATGAGGTCAGCTGTTCTGGCAAACAGCATTTTTTTATATGCACCTACAATATCTTTATCTTTTAGTTTTGGAAAATGTTCAGGCTTGGTGATATTTCCAGCAGGATCCATCACCTGAAACATTTCGGTTTTAAAGGAATCGAATTCTTCTAACATTTTACCATGAGGTTTTTCTGAATGTATTAATCTTACAAACCACCCATGGTTTTGTTTACCGGCGAATTCAGCTGCCGGCAGGGTCCTTAGTCAGTCGCCTGATAATCTGTACGATAAGCTGTTTGGCCTGATTCAATGAACTTATAGGGATAAATTCAAATCGACCATGGTAATTATAGCCTCCCGTGAAGAGATTTGGGGTTGGCAGCCCCAGAAAGGATAATTTGGCGCCATCAGTGCCGCCTCTGATAGCTTTTATTTGGGGCTGAATCCCAAGATCAATCATCGCTAATCTCGCTAATTCAACAATGTGAAATACCGGTTCTATCTTTTCACGCATGTTGTAATACTGATCTCTAAGGCTCATTGTCACAGTATTGGCTCCCCATTGTGAGTTGAATTGTTCTACTAATTGCTTAAGGACATTCTTTTTGTCTTCAAAAAGAGTTTTATCATGATCACGTATAATATATTCCAGAACTGTATGCTCAATAGAACCCATATATCCTACCAGATGATAGAAGCCTTCATATCCCTCAGTGCACTCAGGTCGTTGGTTTCGAGGTAATCTCGAATGAAAATCAATACCGAGCTGAATGGCATTGATCATTTTATCTTTTGCTGTTCCAGGGTGTACATTCCTTCCATGAATATCAACTTTTGCTGCAGCTGCATTGAAATTTTCATATTCCAATTCACCCAACGGACCACCATCAAGTGTATATGCAAAATCGGCTCCAAAATTACGGATTGGAAATCTGTCAGCACCTCGGCCAATTTCTTCATCCGGGGTGAATCCAACTCTGATGGTACCATGTTCTATCTCAGGATGATTTATCAGAAAACTCATAGCTTCCATGATTTCAGCGATTCCTGCCTTATCATCAGCACCAAGTAAAGAGTTGCCATCGGTGATGATGAGATCCTCACCATGCAAATCATTTAATTCAGGGAATTCTTTTGGATCAAGAATAATGTTCTCGTCTGAGTTCAGAGTGATAATTCCCCCTTTATAATTAGTTATTATTCGTGGATTAACATTGGCACCTGAAAAATCAGGACTTGTATCCATATGAGCTAAAAAACCCACAACCGGAACATCTTTTTGAGTGTTCGAAGGCAAGGTAGCCGTTATGTAACCGTTTTGGTCTAAGCTCACCTCTTGTAAGCCCATTTCAGATAATTCCCCGAAAAGCATACGAGCCAGATTGAGTTGCCCGGGGGTACTCGGACAATTATCAGATCTTGGGTCGGATTGTGTATCGATTTTTACATATCTGATGAACCGATCGATCATACTTTGTGTGCCTAGAGATGTTTGCTTCATTTTTTACAGAACTAAAAGACTTACAGCCATAATGGCCATACCGGCAATTAAGCCATAAATTGAAAGGTGATGTTCTCCATATTCTTCCGCCGCAGGCAAAAGCTCGTCAAGAGAAATAAATACCATGATTCCTGCAATCATCGAAAAAATAATTCCAAGCATAGCCTGTGACATGAATGGCATCAGAATCAGCCATACAAGGAGTGCCCCTATTGGTTCGGCCAGTCCACTGAGAAAGGCGGCCCAAAAGGCTTTCTTTTTACTTCCGGTGGCGAAAAAGACCGGTACAGAAACGGCAATTCCTTCCGGGATATTATGTATGGCTATAGCAATAGCAATTGCAATACCTAGCTCAGGCTCAATTAAAGCAGCGGTGAATGAAGCCATTCCTTCAGGAAAATTATGAATACCAACGGCCACAGCAGTGAACAACCCGACGCGTAAAAGCTTTTGCTGCTTCATCTTACCCGGATTGTTCATCTCTTCCACCTTCCGGATTTCATGCGGATTTTCATAACTGGGGATTAAACGGTCGATAATCCCGATGAAAATAATACCAGCAAAAAACCCTGCAACTGTGAGCCAGCCTCCTTTGCTTTCTCCAAATGATTCATTTAATGCATGACGGGCTTCGGGGAAGATCTCAACAAAAGAGATATAAATCATGACACCAGCCGAGAATCCCAGTGCAAGCGATAAAAATTTAGTATTCGTTTTTGATGTCAGAAAACTCAGAGCACCTCCGATTGCTGTGCTCAGGCCTGCAAAAAGTGACAAACCAAAAGCAAAAACCAGCGTCTCAAAAGGGTAAGCCATACCTGTCAGTCATTAATAAAAAGTGGGGTATTAATCGGGTTTGAATATACTGATTTTTTTGCATAATGATTTCTGAGAATTGCTTATCTGAACCAGTAGAATGCCACTGTCATGATATTCCCGGAGTAAAGGCAAAATATATTTCCCTGGCATATTATAGCTTTTTTTAAATAGTGTTTTGCCATATAAGTTCTTGATTATTACCTGAAAAGGTGGAGATTCCGAGTCAGGAATTGTCAGACTTATCTGCCCTTGATTTACATCCGGCAGGAGTTCAAAAGCCATAGTATGGTCATTATTATCAGGCATGGGCTGTACATCAACTTCTAATACCGACCAGGGGGAAATTTCGCCACATCCAATGCTTCGAACCCTGATTTCATCCCTGCCGGATGTGTCGAAATACAGATTTAAAACTGTTTCTCCTGCCGGATGAATAGATTTTCTGTTCCTTGAGTGCACCCACCATTCATTATACAAAGCTTGTGGATTTTCTCTGATAACATAACGCTCATATTCACCTTGAACTGCCAGCCTTGATCCCATAATGGGTCCGGGAGCTTGCAGATTTACCGGAATGTTGGGCATGGTGTTATATTTAAACCATTGATATCCGGTCAACTTAAGGTTTTCCTTATTTACCAACTCGCTATCCTCAAGGAAGGACTGGTAATATAATTCCCATGCTTCACAAGTAGTATGGCCTTTTTGCAACCAATTATAAAGGCTTGGATCACTGCTGCTACCTGAACCTGAAAAAATAGGAACTATCTCTATCAGACCTGATGCCCCCAGGCTTTCGAGTCTCTCCCTTTGTTTTCCAAAATGATACAAATTCACTGAGCCATCTGAATTTGAGCTTCTGTAAACGGCGTAAAGAATTCGATCAACCATCGGACTCAGACTAGCGGCATGTTCAGAATCAAGCCAGCCCACATAATATTCTATTTTGATCTCGGGAAAGTCAATAATGAGATTTTTTAACTCCCGGATGAAATCAAGGATGAAGGTGAAGGCACCATCAGGAGTACAGTCATATTCGCCCTCCCTTAAATATTTGTCACAATAATATCCGGCTGTTGATCTTTCTGACCAAAACTCGAACTCAATATTATAATAGCCAATGCGGTCATCCGGGAGGGTAAGGGGATCGAGGTTGTATAAATGAATATTCTCAGAGAAGCCTCTGAAAGATTCTGAAACTGCTCCAAATTGCTTTATGCCTCCCTTTTTTTTTGCCCTTCGGATGAAGCGTCTGAGCTGTTCCCGCTCCTGAGGATTCTCAAAATCGAAGTACCGAAGAGAATACAAGGTGAGAGAATTAATATTCGCATATCGACAATATTCGAACAAACGATCTTCTTCATACTGATCCCCAACAATGTCCCGGGTGCTGCTGAGGTACAGGCCACGATAATTCTGAGCATTCGCCAGAGGAAAGACAAATAGTGATATGAGGAGCAATAATGAATATCGGTTCAGCATGAGTTAAAGATATGTTTTTTTATCTCTGTCAGAAGTCTATTGCCAGAAGCAATATTATTTGTAATTTAAAACCTTGCTGATCAGCTATGCTTACAGGAATATTTTCAATATGGAGAGCCGACGACTGGTATTGGATTACAATCAATATCATTCTTTTAATTACCATCATTTTTGTTGTTGGGGTAATTATAAAGGATAACCGTGAACCGGTTAAAACTATTTCGTGGATGCTTGTTCTGGTTTTAATACCTGTGCTGGGTATTATTCTCTACCTCTATGTTGGGCGAAATTTTAAAAAGAATAAGCTATTATCACTAAAAGTAGTCGCAGATGGGATCAGTATGGATAAACTTCTACATGACCAGTTGAGTCAACTCAATAAAGAGGCTTTTCTGAAAGATGAACGGCTTGTGCCAAAAAGAAATATGATGCGCTTATTACTGAACAATAATAAGGCTCTTATTACCCAAAGGAATAGTATTCGCGTTCTCAATAATGGCCGGCAAACATTCGGCTCTATGATCTATGAGCTGGAGAATGCCAGGAAGCATATTCATCTCGAATTTTTTATCATCGAGGATGATACTATTGGAAACCGGATTAAAGACATATTAATTCGAAAGTCAAAATCTGGTGTAAAAGTAAAAGTGATTTATGACGATGTTGGAAGTTGGTCATTATCAAGGCGATATATTCGTGAATTAACAGGTGCTGGTGTGGAAATATATAGTTTCATGCCTGTGAAATTTTATGCCCTGGCCAATAAAGTGAATTATCGCTTGCATCGCAAGATTCTTATCATTGATGGCAGAGTAGGATATGTGGGAGGTTTGAATATTGCAGATCGCTATTGGCGTGGTTTAGGTAATAATAATATGTGGCGGGATACTCACCTTCGTTTGGAGGGAGAATCGGTTCACGGTTTACAAGCAGTTTTTCTGATGGATTGGAATTTTGTTACAGAACGAAGTAATCCTGACGAAGATTATTTTCCAGAGGTAAAGATCAGGCAGCATAAACTGGTTCAGATTGTCACTAGTGGGCCTGACTCTGACTGGGAATCTATAATGCAGGCTTATTTTTCTGCAATTGCTACTGCTAAGGACTACGTATTTATCTCAACTCCATACTTTTTGCCCAATGAGAGTATAATGACAGCCCTGAAGACAGCTGCCTTAGGGGGTGTGGATGTAAGGATTCTCCTTCCGGATAAACACGATTCCTGGATAGTAGGTCATAGTAGCCGCTCATATCTGATGGAGATTCTCGAGGCCGGAGTGAAGTTGTATCTTTTTCAGAAAGGATTTACCCATAGCAAGCTGATGGTTGTGGATGATGTTTTCAGCTCTGTAGGTACGGCAAATATGGATATACGTAGTTTTAATCAGAATTTCGAAGTCAATGCTTTGATTTATGATGAGGATGTTAGTTTGTCAATGAAAAAGGATTTTATTACTGATATTGAGGCCTCACATTTGCTGAGTATTGAGGAATGGAAAGGACGTCCTTTCCACCATAAAGTAAGTGAGTCTTTTGCAAGAATTTTCAGTCCCTTGTTATAGACTAAAAAAGTTTCTTGCGTTTTATTAAGAAAGGCATCAGCACATCCCTGAAATCTTTTTGAATAACAGCCTGGGCAAGATCGATCCCGTACTGACCACATCTTAGTTTTATCTCATTTCGGTGTTGATTCATCAGTTTGAGATAATTTTCTTTTACATCGGCAGGATTAACGCGAATAACCTCGGCTGTTTCCATGTCAATAAAGCGATGTGGTTTGTATGGAAAATCAAATTGTCCTTCCAGATCTTCATCTATTACATGGAATAGCAACACTTCATGTTGGTTGTAACGAAAATGCTGAAGGGCTGAAAGCAGTTCCTCAGGGTCACCCTGGTCAAGCATATCGGTAAAAATAATAACCATGCTACGGCGTGGCAGACTGTCGGCCAGTTCGTGTAAAACATCTCCTGAACGAGTAGCTTTATTAAGTAAATCTTTTTTGTCTGAATTGCTTACTGTCTCAAGCAAACGCGTCAGCTCAGCATACAAAAACTGGGCATGAGGGTTAGATAATCTAGCTTCAGATTGAAAAGACAAGTTCTCAGAAAACAAATGTAAACCTACCGCATCTCGTTGACTGCGCAGAAGTCGTATTAAGGCTGCAATGCAGTAGATGCTAAAAAACAGTTTGTTATGAAGCTTTCCTGATGGATAGGGGAACAGCATAGAGGAGGAAATATCTAAAACCAGATGGGCTTTCAGATTTGTCTCTTCTTCAAATCGTTTAACAAATAGTTTTTCTGTGCGTCCGTAGAGTTTCCAATCAATGTGTTTTGTTGATTCACCCTGGTTGTAATGGCGATGCTCGGCAAATTCAACTGAAAAACCATGATATGGACTTCTGTGCAGACCTGTGAGGAAACCATCCACCACTTGGCGGGCAATCAATTCAAGTTGAGTGAACAGATCAAGCTCCTCTATTTCTGCTAGATTTTTCATCCGTATAAATTTAGATTTTTAATGGTCGTATGGAGCTCGCATGACAAAAAAAAGGCAGGAGATTTTCATCCCTTGCCTTTTGTAATAAGTTAAAAGGATTTATAATAGTCCGTCAACTTTTTTTGCAAGAGCTGATTTTGGGACAACACCAACTTGCTTATCGGCCATTTCTCCATCCTTGAAAAACAGAATGGTAGGAATATTTCTGATACCAAATTTCCCAGGTGTCAATGGATTACTGTCTACATCCATTTTCGCAACAACAATTTTGTCACCGTACTCTTCAGAAAGTTCATTAATAATTGGCCCAATCATACGGCAGGGTCCACACCACTCAGCCCAGAAATCTACAATAGCAGGTTTGCCCGCTTTCAGTACAGTTTCTTCGAAATTAGCATCAGTTACTTCAATAGCCATGATAAAATGTTTTTTAGTCGTTATCAGAGGGCTCAAAAATAATAAAAAACACCCTGTGATTAAGCATTAATCAATTTTAAATTCAATTTCAGGATGCATTTTGAGAAAACTGAGAAGTTCAGGATTAATTTCCACCCTGTGGGAGCGGCTGAACATCTCTACCCAGATTTTCTCAACCGGGTCAAATATTAGGAATTTCAGATGAGTATTGCCCTTGTTTTTTCTCATAGCCTGCTCCAGAGTTTCCACAAGTTTTTTGTTTACATCCGAAAGGGCAATTCTTAAAGTAATAGCTTTGATCATGCTTTCTCTAATATCCGACAGGAGATGAATTACTTTAACTTTGAATTCCAGTTCATCTTCGTTAAAAGGTCGGGGACCAATTTTACCAGTTAGAAATAAGGTGTATCCTGGTTGCATGTAATTCCGGAAACGCATGTAATCCTTTGAGAAAAACATCAGACTGGTTTGGTCGGTGAAATCTTCAATGCTTAGTTTTCCGTATGGCTTATTATTTTTTGTAGTTCGATGCTCCGCCTGGGTAACTATTCCGGCAACCTTTATTTCTCTCCCTTTCAGATCATTCAAATTTTCGAGATCACCCAGGTTGGCATTGCAAAAATGCTTGATTTCCAAACTGTAATCATCGAGAGGGTGGGCTGACAGGTAAATTCCCACGAGCTCTTTTTCCTGATTCAGCAGCTGTAATTTTGACCATTCGACACCTTCGGCAGGCTGAGGTCTGGAAACTGTTGTTTCAGTAGCCGGACCACCAAACAGGCTTTGCTGTGCTCCTCCTTTTTCTTCTTGCATGCGAATGCCATATCTCATGAGGGTCTCGATAAAGCTTTGTCCTTTTTCATCTTCTGCAAGAAATCTGTAACGTGGAAAGTCATATAACTTATCCAATGCCCCGGATAGTGCAAGGGATTCTAATACTTTCTTATTGACTGATTTGAGATTGACTCGCTCTGCAAAATCATAAATATCTTTAAACAGGCCATTCTCATTTCTTTCACTGATTATATCCTCAACAGCACCTGCGCCAACGCCTTTTACAGCCGCTAAGCCAAATCGGATATCCCCATCTTTGTTTACTGTAAATCGTAAAAAACTTTCATTGACATGCGGACCCAATACAGCTTTACCCATTCGCTTGCATTCGTCCATGTATATTTTAATCTTCTTAATGTCAGAGAAATTCCTACTAAGCACGGCGGCCATGTATTCAGCAGGGTGATTTGCCTTTAAATAACTTGTTTGAAATGCAACAACGGAATATGCAGCCGAATGAGATCTGTTAAATCCGTATTTTGCAAATTCCTGCATGATGCTGAAAATTTCTTCAGCCTTGTCTTTGGCAATATCTTTTTGCTCAGCCCCTTCTACGAATGTAACCTTCTGTTCTTCCATTACATCCATATTCTTCTTACCCATAGCCCTTCGCAGAAGATCCGCTTTTCCCAGTGAAAAGCCTCCGATAATCTGTGCAGCCTGCATAATTTGTTCCTGATACACCATGATACCATAGGTGTCTTCGAGTATACCTTTGAGCAAGTCATGTGGGTATGCCACGGTTTCCAGACCATGTTTCCGTTTAATGAACTGAGGTATGTAATCCATTGGTCCCGGACGATACAGAGCATTCATCGCAATCAGGTCTTCAATACCTGTTGGTTTTAATTCTTTCAGATAACCTCTCATTCCGGGAGATTCAAACTGAAAAGTACCGATGGTTTCTCCCCTCTGATACAAAGTAAAAGTTTTACTGTCTTCGTATGAGATATTATCCATGTCGACCATTATGTTTTTCGACAATTGAATATTGTCAACACACTCCCGGATAATAGAGAGGGTCTTCAATCCCAGGAAGTCCATTTTCAGCATGCCCACATTCTCAACATGCTTTCCGTCATATTGTGTAAGATAAAGATTTGTATCTTTTGAAGTGCTTAGAGGAATGTGTTCAATAAGGTCCTCGGATCCAATTATTACTCCACAGGCGTGTATGCCTGACTGTCTTACTGATCCTTCAAGTGTTTCAGCGAGGGTGAGGGTTTTCTTCACCAGGCTATCACCATCTTTCTTTTCCTTTTTTAATTCGGGTACATCTTTATAGGCCTGACTCAGACTTACTTTTGGCCCTTCAGGCACTAATTTTGCCAAACGATTAGCCTCAGGAAGAGCAAGGTTAATAACCCGTGCAACATCCCTGATTGAACTTTTGGCAGCCATTGTGCCGAAGGTGATGATTTGAGCAACTCTCTCTTTACCGTATTTATTAACAACCCATTTCAGTACATCATCACGGCCATCCTCATCAAAATCAATATCAATATCAGGCATGCTAACACGCTCGGGATTCAGGAAACGTTCAAAAAGGAGTTTGTATTTAATTGGGTCAATATCAGTAATTCCAGTGCAGAAGGCCACAGCTGAGCCGGCTGCTGATCCGCGTCCGGGACCAACTGAAACATTCTGGTCACGGGCTGCTTTTATCAGATCCTGTACGATCAGGAAATATCCGGCAAATCCCATGTCGGCAACTACTTTGAGCTCATAATCAAGTCTGTCGCGAACCTCATCAGTAATCTCCGGGTAGCGGGATTCAGCTCCTTCAAAGCTCAGGTGTCGTAAATAATCATCCTGGTTTTCAAAGCCATCCGGCAGGTCAAAAGCTGGAAGCAAAACTTCCCTGTCAAGGTCATAATTTTCAATTTTCTCAGCTACCTCCAGAGTCGTTGATATCGCTTCAGGGCAATCTTCGAAAAGCGCAGACATTTGTTCAGCAGTTTTAAAAAACTCATGTCCGGTAAATTTCATTCGGGCAGAATCATTGAAGTCTTTGCCTGTACTTAAACAAAGAAGAATATCCTGAGCCTCTGCATCATGCTCGTTTAAATAATGGACATCGTTAGTGGCTATGATACCGACATCGTTTTTTTTGGCCAGTTCAATCAGGATAGGATTGATTTTCTTCTGCTCTTCGTAGCCATGATTTTGTAATTCAACATAATAATCATCGCCGAATAAGCTTTTGTAGCGCAAAATAACTTCCTCTGCCGCATCTTTTCCATGATTCAGTGCAGCTTTGGGAAGCTCTCCTCCCAGACAGGATGAACATGCTATCAGGCCTTCATGGTATTTGGTCAGTACTTCCCAATCGATTCTTGGCTTGTAATAAAAACCTTCAATGTATGCCAGGGAAACAAGCTTGACTAAATTGTGATATCCGACTTTATTCTTGGCCAGCAATATGAGATGAAAACGTTTTCGATCTTCTTTGTCAGTCTTGTCCAGACGTCCTTTTGGGGCAAGATATACTTCACAGCCAATAATGGGCTTAATTTTGGCTTTTCTGCTTGCGTCGAAGAATTTCTTTACGCCAAACATATTGCCATGATCGGTTATTGCCAGTGCAGGCATCTTCAGTTCCTTGGCCCTCTTAAGCAAATCGGGTATACGGGTTGCACCGTCAAGAATGGAATACTGAGTATGCAAATGCAAATGGACGAAATCACTCATATAGTAAAATTTTAATAATCAACAGCTTCCCGATTGGCTTTCTTCGTACCGGACGGCAAGTAAAAATACAACAAATGCTATGCTAATGTTGATGTGTTTAAAACTCTTGAAAAAGATTATCAAACTTTTGTGTAAGAATTAATTACTCGTATCTTTGCACCCACGTTTTTTTAAGGTAAAATAATTATTAGATAATGCCAGCAAGAATTAGATTAGCTAGACACGGGAGAAAGTCCCGTCCGTATTACTACATTGTAGTTGCGGATAGCAGGGCGCCACGAGATGGTAAGTTTATTGAGAGGATTGGTTCATATAATCCTGTCACAAATCCTGCTTCAATTGACCTGGATTTTGATAAAGCTTTAGATTGGATACAGAAAGGAGCTCAACCCTCCGATACTGCAAGAGCAATTTTGAAGCAAAAAGGTGTAATGTACAAGAACCACCTGATCAAAGGTGTTAAAAAAGGTGCACTTTCTGAGGAAGAGGTTGATGAGAAATTTCAAATTTGGATAGAAGAGAAAGAATCAAAGGTTGATAGCGTAATTAAGAAGCTTAATGAAGAGCTGAGAATTGACAAAAAGCAACGTTTTGATGCTGAATCAAAGGTTCGTGAAGCTATGGCAGCCGAACTGGCGAAAAGGAATGCTGATTTAGTTGCTGAAGCTGAAGCCGCTACTGCCGCTGCGCAAGTGAAAAAAGAAAAGGAAGAAGTTGTTGAGGAAGCTGCTCCAAAGGCTGTAGAGCCAAAGGTAGAAGCTGCTCCTAAAGTTGAAGAGAAAAAAGCCGAAGAGCCAAAAGCAGAAGCTGCTCCAAAAGTTGAGGAGAAAAAAGCAGAAGAACCAAAAACAGAAGCTGCTCCTAAAGTTGAGGAGAAAAAAGCTGAAGAGCCAAAAGCAGAAGCTGCTCCAAAGACTGAGGAGAAAGCAACTGAGAAAAAATAATAAGCTGCAGAATTAGCTTAACAGTTTAGGATAAAAAGGTGTGTCGTTGACACGCCTTTTTTTTACCTTTATCTGAACTATAATAGTTATGATCTTTAAAGAAAGACCAAAACAGATCGGAACAATTACAAAATCTCATGGGGTTCATGGAGGTTTAGTAGTGATTACTGACGAGCATCTGCAAGGTGATCTGGAATTTCCAGAATGGATCTTTATTGAAATCCAGGGAGGCCTGGTTCCCTATGCCTGCCGCAGGGAGGATTGCTTTTACAAAGATAATCAGTGCATGGTAGTTTTTCTAAAAGGCCTGACAAATAAAGATTTAACTTCTGAATTGATTGACTGTGCAGTATTCTTCCCTGATCAAAATATGGAGACGCAATCTGATTCTGGTTTCGACTTTCCCGGTTTAATCGGATTTACTGTCAGTATGAAAGCATATTCTGAGGAAGGTGAAGTTGTTGATTGGATGGATATTCCTGATAATCCCCTTCTGGTAATTCAGTGGCGTGAAAAGGAAATACTCCTTCCTGCCCGAGATCAATTTGTCATCTCTGTAGACTATGATAATAAGCAGATCCTTGTCGAACCTCCTGATGGTCTGATGGAAATTGAATGATTATTTCCTGAGGATTTTTATTTCGCCACCCAACCCAAGCTTTATAACTGATGAGGCCCTGTGAAGCCGGGTATCATCCTGCCGCCAGTTCACAACATGATCTACCTGCTCTTTCAGTGCAGAATCTATGTCATAGTAATCTTTGGGGGAAGGACGACCACTGAAATTGGCTGAGCTTGAAACGATCGGACGTCGGAACTGTCGTAGTAAAGCCTGGCAGAAAGGGTCATCAGGAATACGCATCCCTATGCTACCATCCGGTGCAGGTATATTTGGAGCCAGATTCTTTGCACCGGGAATAACCAGAGTAAGTGCTTTTTCTGCAAGGGCAAACAATTCAAAAGCAATATCAGGCAACTCTGTAACATAACGTTCCGCCATGAATTCATCAGACACAAGAATAAGCATGCTTTTCTCCTTTTCGCGCCCTTTGATCCGATATATTTTTTCTACAGCTTCGCTGGAGCTTGCATCACAACCCATACCCCAAATTGTATCGCTTGGATAAAGAATGGTTCCGCCTTTTCGTAGTATATCCAGTGCAAGTTTAAGTTCTTTTTGCATATAAATCCCTTAGCTTAATGTACTTTAAAAATACGTAACGGGCAGAAATACAGGCAAATTGAAAGCCCAATCGTCCTTCAAGAAAACCAAGCTTGACAAAGAATTCCTGAATGAACCGCCAACATGCATGCACAAGCGCCTGACCTCTTTGAGCATTTTTTCCTCCCTCAAAATAGGCTTTTGCGGCAATACTTGAGAAATGCTCTGCTTTTTGCAAATGATCATTTCTGTCATCAATGACCCAATGCAGAATGTCAGCCTTAATGACATGACTCTCAACTCCCTCACTCAGCCTGACAAAGTCATGCGGATCATATCCTGTCCACCAGGCATGTCGACGATCAAAAAGACGAAGCTTTCGATCAGGATATAAACTTGTATGCCTCATCCAACGACCGCAATAATGATTGCTCCTATTGAAATAATAGCCATAACTCTGCCAGTTGTTTTTTATTTTTATCACCTCCCGGATGGCCTCCTCCGAAAGGGCCTCGTCAGCGTCAAGCGAGAGAATAATGTCATTAGCAGCCATCCCCATAGCCCTGTTTTTCTGAATAATATACCCATCAAATTTATGCTGTTCAAATCTAACACCCAGCCGCTTACATATCTCAGATGTTTTATCGCCTGAAAAAGAATCGAGCACAAATATTTCATCCGCAATATCACGAACCGAAACAATACAACGCTCAATAAATTCCTCCTCATTAAAAGAAATAATAACAACCGATAATTTAACCATCACAAATAATAATAAATTAACCCTTAACCCTTACACCCTAACCCTTAACCCTTATGCCTTAATCCTTACCCTAAGCTTTAGCTCTTCCCACGCGCCTCATACGGCCACATCATACTCCCGTAGTGCATCATTCAATGAAGTCTTTTTATTGGTAGATTCTTTTCTGGTTCCAATGATTAGTGCACAGGGAACCTGATATTCTCCGGCCGGAAATCTTTTTGTATATGAGCCCGGAATAACCACTGATCTTGCCGGAATGATTCCTTTATACTCAATGGCTTTGTTACCTGTGACATCAATTATTTTAGTTGATCCGGTAATAACCACATTGGCTCCCAAAACAGCTTCTGAGCCGACCCGGGCTCCTTCAACAAGGATGCATCTCGAACCGATAAAGGCATTATTCTCAATTATTACAGGTGCCGCCTGAATTGGTTCCAGAACCCCACCAATGCCAACTCCTCCGCTCAGATGAACATGTTTGCCAATTTGCGCACATGATCCCACTGTTGCCCATGTATCAATCATGCTCCCTTCTTCAACATAAGCTCCGATGTTTACATACGAGGGCATCATAATCACTCCGGATGAGATATATGCTCCATATCTGGCAACCGCATGGGGTACTACCCGAATACCTAATTTGTCATACTGCGTTTTTAATGGGATTTTATCGTGAAACTCTAATACACCCGCTTCCATCTTTTCCATTTTCCTGGTGGGGAAATAAAGAATAACCGCTTTTTTAATCCATTCGTTCAATATCCACTCTCCATCCTTAGGATATGCAACACGACATCGGCCTTTATCAAGATCCTCAATAAGGGATTCAATCGCAGATAAAGTCTCCTTTTCTCTGAGCAATTCCCGATTTTCCCAGGCCGATTCTATTATTTTCTTTCTTGCATCCATGTTATTTGAATATGTTGTCAAAGATAATGCGATTAGATGTATTTTTTTACCTTTGAAAACTGACCTCAAAAACCCTAATGTATGAAAACAAAAATTACACTATTTGCAACTGTGTGTCTGCTTCTTAGCTCATTGGCTTTTGGGCAGATTGACATGAAGTACCAAACCCCAACTGCGGATCTTGCTGCCATTGTAGATGTGCCAAGTACTCCTGGAACATCACTGAATATTGAAGCAGGAGTGATATTAATACTTGAACGACCCGGATACCCTGGTATTGAAGATCTGGCCCAGGAAATGCTTCGTCTGGCTGGCACCAGAATTGATCCTGCAACTAATGGCCCTAGTCGTCCTTCCTATAGCACCGGGATTAAAGTGGTTAATCTGAGTACCGGGGAAGAGAAAACTGTAAATAACCTTCCCTTAATTCCAAAAATTGGTAGTATATCGTGGTCTCCTGATAAATCTGGATTTGTTTTTACCCAAACAAAATCTGATGAAATAGAATTGTGGTACGTAGACCTTGAATCATTATCAGCTAGAAAACTGGTGGATAATATTAATGGGCTAATGGGAAGTACTTTTACCTGGATGCCAGATGGAAAATCATTGATATGTAAGGTTATTCCGCCTGCCCGAGGCTCCAGACCAATGTCTTCTTCACTCTCAGAAGGGCCTGTTATTCGTGAAAATCTTGGCAAAGAAGCTGCAGTAAGAACCTACCAGGATTTATTGGAGAACAAGCAAGATGAGGAGCTGTTCAAATACTTGGTTACATCAGAATTAGTAAGTGTTAAGCTTGATGGTTCTCGCAAAAAAATTGGCAAGGCCGATTTGTACAAAGGCATTAGTCCGAGCCCTGATGGGAAATTCCTCATGGTTAATAGAATGAAGGAGCCTTTCTCCTATTTGGTTCCATATTATAGTTTTCCGTATGATGTAGAGATCTGGACCCCTGATGGTAAAAAAGAAATAACTATACACGAGTTTCAGATAATGGAAAGTATTCCCAAAGGTTTTGGAGCCACACAGCCCGGTCCGCGATCTTTTAATTGGAGAAGTGATGCAGGTGCCAGCCTGGTATGGGTCGAGGCTCTTGATGAAGGTGACCCAAAAGTCGAGGTTCCATATCGTGATGTTGTTTATATACTTGATGCTCCTTTCAATGGCAAGGCAGTTGAATTACTCAAAACTAAACTCCGTTTTGGTGGTATTACCTGGGGAAATGATGAGCTGGCTGTAGTGACTCAATCATGGCGTTCAACAAGGCAATCGGTGACTTCATTTTTTAATCCTGCTGTACCTGAGCAAGGATTGAAAACTATCTGGGATCGTTCTTCTGAGGACAGGTATTCTGATCCTGGTAGATTTGTAACTGCAGAAAATTCTTTTGGCCGAAACAGTTTGTTACTGGCCGGTAGGAGCAAGAAACTTTTTCTGACCGGAAGTGGTGCTTCACCTGAAGGAAACAGACCTTTCCTTGATGAGTTTGACATTGCAAGCTACGAGACAAAGAGGCTATGGCGCTCTGAAGCTCCTTATTATGAGACCGTGGTTAAGTTGTATGATGTGAAGAAATTGATGATGATAACTAACCGACAATCGAAAACTGAACCATCGAATTATTTCATCCGTGATTTGAAGAAGAACAAGATTAAGCAAATCACAAGTTTTGAGAATCCATATCCTTTCATGGAAGGTGTAAAAAAGGAAATGATTACCTATATGCGTGATGATGGAGTTCAATTAAGCGCAACCCTTTATCTTCCTGCCGGATGGAAGCCTGAGCATGGACCCTTGCCCACATTGTTATGGGCCTATCCAAGGGAATTCAAATCAAAACAAGCAGCAAGTCAGATATCCGGTAGTCCGTATAGATTTACCCGAGTAAGTCCTACTTCATCCATTCCCTTTGTTACTCAGGGCTATGCGATTCTCGATGGAGCTGCCTTCCCAATAATTGGAGAAGGTGATGAGCAACCGAACGATCATTTCGTGGAGCAATTAGTGGCAAATGCAAAAGCTGCCATTGATAAAGCTGCTGAGATGGGTGTAACTGATCCAAAGCGTGTTGGAGTTGGAGGCCATTCTTACGGAGCTTTCATGACTGCAAATTTGCTTGCACATTGTGATTTGTTTGCCGCCGGAATTGCAAGGAGTGGTGCTTATAACCGTACACTCACACCATTTGGTTTTCAGGCTGAACCCCGTACATTCTGGGAAGCTCCTGAAGTTTATTTCACAATGTCACCCTTTATGCATGCCAATAAGGTGAATGAAGCTTTGTTGATGATTCATGGTATTGCAGATAATAATTCAGGAACCTTTCCTATCCAGAGTGAGCGGTTTTACAATGCATTGAAAGGTCATGGCGCAACTACACGTCTGGTTATGCTACCTCTTGAAAGCCATGGTTACAGGGCTCGAGAGTCATTGAAGCATATGCTTTGGGAAATGGATACCTGGTTAGATACTTATGTGAAAAATAAGAAATAGCTCTCTGATTATATTAAATAAGCTGAACTAATGACAGTGAACCGTCCAACAATTGATCATGTCAGGGGGGCTCATGCCCGAATAAGAAAGTATATTCATCAAACTCCGGTGATGAGCTCTGAGCTCATCAACCGGGAGCTTGATGCCTCTTTGTTTTTCAAATGTGAAAATTTTCAAAAAGCCGGTGCATTTAAATTCAGAGGAGCGAGCAATGCACTCCTGAATTTATCATCTGATGAGCTGGCCAGGGGAGTGGGCACTCATAGCTCAGGGAATCATGCTGGTGCTCTTGCAAAAGCAGCAGCACTGTTAAATGTTCCAGCCTTTATTGTTATGCCAGATAATAGCAGGGCTGTTAAGAAAAAAGCTGTGGCAAATTATGGGGCCAGTATCACTTATTGTGAACCTACTTTACAGGCCAGAGAAGATACAATGGAGAGGGTACAACATGAAACAGGCTGTACTTTTATTCATCCTTATGATCGTTTTGATATAATTGCCGGACAAGGAACTGCAGCTCTGGAATTGCTCAGTGAAGTGCCGGATCTGGATATTGTAATGGCACCAGTTGGTGGTGGTGGACTACTTAGTGGCACAGCAATTTATACCAAGGGATTTTCTCAGTCAATTCAGGTTTGGGCTGGAGAACCAACGGGTGCCTGTGATGCATGGGAATCAATGAAAACAGGACAGCTTGTACCATCGGTAAACCCTCAAACTATGGCTGACGGCTTGCTAACTTCTCTGAGTGATTTGACCTTTCAGGCAATAAGTGATCATGTAGATAAAATTTTGCTTTGCGATGAAGACAATATTGTGAAAGCAATGCAATTGATATGGGAAAGGATGAAGATAATTATTGAACCTTCATCTGCAGTTCCACTTGGTGCGCTGATGCAAAATCCGGCAGGATATAAAAGCAAGAAAATCGGAATTATTTTATCAGGAGGGAATGTAGATTTAGCTGAGCTTCCTTTTACTCCTTAAACCAAATATCTGTTCTTACTGGTTTGTGATCAGAGAAATCAATGTTCAGAACTTCATGATTTCCGGATGACATGACTCGATCATGTAAAATATAGTCTATCCTTAATGGGAACATGAATTGTTTATAGCTGGCACCCAGCCATTTACCATTGCTGACAAAGGAGTCATTCATTCCTTTCTTAATAGTGTGGTAAGTATAACTGACAGGTGTGTCATTGAAATCTCCACAAACAATAACAGGGAATGGACTTTTATTTATTTCTTCTTTTAGTATTCGGGCTTGTTCGGCTCTTTTTCTGAAAGCCTGCCGGATGCTGCCCAAGATCCTTCTGTACTCTTCACGATTGCTTTGTGTACTGCTTAGGTTGAGACTGTCAATTAAGTTATACTGGCTGTAATCAAGATGAATGGATTCCAGGTGATTATTTATAACACGGATTGTATCAAGTACTAATACTATATCGGCGTACATAAACATATTACGTGTGCCCGGAAAAATTCCTTTTCCACTGTTGATTATCGGATACTTCGAGAAAATGGCCAATCCATGTTTGCGTTTATATGACTGGAAATTGTATTCAATGCGACTATAGGGATTATCCGGCAGTTTAGCCTTGATATTTTTTAAATTATATGCTTGAGAATTATTTACCATGAACTCCTGCATGCATATAATGTCGGTGTCAGATTCTCCAAGAAAATCGAGAAGAGCCAATCCATTATCTTTTCGTCCTGACCAGTTAAATACATCGAATAATCTCACATTATATGATGTGATGCTAATTTTGTGAGTTTCACTATCAGGTTTGTTTCCGCTAAACAGGCTAAAGCTGGATTGCATTGCTGGGAAAGAAATCAGAAGGGCAACAATACTGATGAAAACCGCTTTCTTCCATTTGACAAGCCAGAATAGCAGAAACAGACAATTCAGGAGTACCAAAATTGGGAATACCAAACCTAGAAATGCGAGATACCAATAATCGGCAGGATCAAAATACTGCGACAATACACCCCCTGTTAACATTAAAGCACATCCTAATGTACAAATGATAAGAAGCCATTTTAGCAGAGTACCCATGTTTTCGTGATGATCGGGAGTTTATTTGTTACTTGACTTGAAAAGTAATTCTTTTTCTTGTTTTGTCAATGCTCCGTATCCTGATTTGGAAATTTTATCGAGAATACGGTCAATCTCCTTTTGATCGGATTTTTTCCGTGTGTTGTATTCTATATCCGTTTCTGGCCTGCTTGTACGTTTATATTTAACATGCAGCTTGGATTTTGGCTTAAACATTGATGATAACCTATCCATAAATCGATTAAATCCTCTTGTCATGTCTTTTCCTTTTCTAATTTGAGTGGCATAAATAAAACCAAACAGCGCACCCCCCAGATGAGCAATATGTCCGCCAGCATTGCTTCCCTGGATACTGAAAAGATCTATAATGACTGTGAATAAGGCAATGTGCTGAATCTTTACGCGTCCGATAAACATCAGATTGATTTTATAATCCGGGGCGTAAAATGATATTGTCATTACGACAGCCAGTACGGCTGCTGAAGCTCCTACTGCAACCGATTGGGACATTACATTGTCAAAAGCAGGAAAGATGTTAAAAGCCAGGATATATAATGCACCGCCTGCAAGTCCTCCCAAAATATAAATACCGAGCAGCTTTTTTTGATCCAGATAGCTTAAGAAAATTTTGCCAAACCAGTACAGCCAAAGCATGTTAAAAAGAATGTGGAAGAAGCTGTAATGAAGAAACATATAGCTAATCGCAGTCCATGGTCTTTTCGCCAGCATATTCAAATCTGCCGGCAGGGCGAGATAGGCAATCAATTGATCAGCAATATCTGGTTGTTGAAAAAGGAAAAGAAAGACATTAATGACCTTAATTATTAAAAAAACTGCCAGATTGACCAGGATCAGACGGGTTAGTGTTGTGCCTGATGAAAAGGCTTTCCGTATTTCATCTCCAATATTCATTCCTGTTTGATCTAGTAAAATTTATTACGCTGGGTTTTATTCCAGTATTTAATTAGTACAAATCCAAAAATCATACCACCCAGATGGGCAAAGTGGGCAACATTATCACCTGGCTGATTCATAACCCCTGCGAACAATTCTATGGCTCCATATCCAATTACAAACCATTTTGCTTTGATCGGGATAGGAGGAAACAAGAGCATCAGACGGGTATTAGGGAATAACATTCCAAAGGCCAGAAGTACACCAAAAACAGCTCCTGATGCCCCTACAGTTGGGACATTCATCTTCATACTAACGAGACGATCAACAAAATTGGTGGCCTCATTTATATATGCCGGATTTGAAGGAGCATCGATCCAGCTTGAAATAAAGGGAGCTACTTCAGATTGTAATTTCGGAAAGTTTTCTTTGATAAACATGGCAAACACATCAGGGGATGGTGTATTAATCAAAGCTTGAGCATCATTGGCAAGATTACCAGCCTGAAACCATATCACTAATGTGTGAAGTAGAGCTGCACCAAGACCGGTGACAAAATAATAAAACAGAAATCTCTTGGCTCCCCAGACCGATTCCAGTACTTTACCAAACATCCAAAGTGCGAACATGTTGAAAAAGAGATGCGTAAGCCCACCATGCATGAACATATGGGTGATAAACTGATGAGGTCGAAAGAATTCAGAGCCCGGATAATATAAGGCAAAATACCTGGTCATATCAAAGCCTGTTCCCTCAGCAAGGGAGGAGCCAAAGTAAACCAGGATGTTAATTATCAGTAAATTAAGTACTACTGGAGGGACTGATCCCAATCTTCCGCCAAATCGCTGCATAATCAGTATTTATTAACTGTTATCAAAAAGCACACCAAATTATAAAAAACGTTTATCAATGTCTGTAGTCTGCAAAATCGTCAGTATAGGTTTACCTCCTGCTGTATTTTGTGGGTCGGAGCAAGCAAACAAACGATCAAATAGTGCTTTCATTTCTTCTGCCATGTATATCTTAGCCAAACCTCCTGATGCAATCTTGGAAAGACTTCTTGCTAGTTTGTCAAGCATACTGGTTTCGAGATTAAATGTCTCATTCTTATAATCTTCGAGTAAAGCTTCAATCAATCCTTTGACATCATTTCCTTGAAGTTGACTTGGAACTGCTCTTACAATAATACTGTTTCCACCAAATGAATCTATTGAAAAGCCCATCTTTTCCATTTCCACACGGATATCATTAACAAGTGACAAATCAACAGGGTTAAGGTCAAATTGTTCAGGATATAATAATTGCTGACCTGAATCAGACCCTGATTCCTTTTGGGAAAGAATATCCTCATAATTAATCCTCTCAAGAGCTCTTCGGATATGAATAGCGAGGAGCCCTGATTTCACAGGTGTCAAAATGTACTTCTTATTTAGTAAAAGAAAACGTCCTGAATCCGGAGTCAAAGATTCGATATCAGACTGCGAACTCTCAGAACGTCCAGGATATAAGCTCTCCCAGGCTGGTAAATTGTTGCGATCAGAATAATCATGTTTTTCAGGTCTGCCACCTGACAATGGACTATTGTCCTTATTGAGTTCAAATGGATTGAACTGAGGATTTACCTCTACTTTCGGAGGATCGAATGATTCACCTTTCCTTAAAATCGGTATTTCAATTCCCATTTCCTGATCAAAATCGAGAGTGGGGGTAATATTAAATTTTCCTAAACCTTCTCGTATTGATGCATGTAGAAACTGAAAGATTGCTCTTTCTTCATCGAATTTTATTTCTGTCTTGGTTGGATGGATATTGATATCGACATGTGAGGGATCCAAATCCAGAAAAATAAAATAGCTGGGTACTGTATCCGGAGGCAAAATAGATTCATAGCTCCTGAGTACTGCCCTATGGAAATATGGATGCTTCATGAACCTGTCATTCACAAAGAAAAATTGCTCACCATAAGTTTTTTTTGCTTTTTCCGGTTTGCCGATAAATCCGTTTATTTGAACAATACTCGTCTCGATCTGGATATTAACAAGATTAGAATCCAATTGACGGCCCATAACCTGAACGATTCTTTCACGCCTTCCTGACGGGGATAGTTGATATATTTCGGCATTATTGTGGAATAAACTAAACCCTACTTCAGGGTGGCACAAAGCAACTCTTTGAAATTCAGTGATAATGTGTTTGAGCTCTGTATTCGGACTTTTTAGGAATCTTCTCCTGGCCGGCACATTATAAAACAGGTTCTTAACAGCAATTGAAGTTCCATCTGAAGTTGCTACTGGTTGCTGGTATTGTATGTCTGAGCCATCAATCCCAATATGGGTTCCACTTTCGTCTTCTCGCCTTTTAGTTTTAAGTTCAAGTTGTGAAATTGAGGCAATTGAAGCCAATGCTTCACCCCTGAAACCCATGGTTCTGATTGCGAAAAGATCTTCAGCTTTGTTAATTTTTGATGTGGCGTGTCGTTCAAAACATAATCGCGCATCATTTTCTGACATTCCGCAGCCATTATCGATAACCTGAATAAACGATTTCCCGGCGTCTTTAGTGATGACTTTGATTTGGTCACCACCAGCGTCTACAGCATTTTCAACTAATTCTTTTACTACTGATGCAGGACGTTGAATTACTTCGCCAGCGGCAATTTGATTAGCAACAACATCAGGTAATACTCTGATAAGATCTGCCATGAAGCACCTGCTTTTATAACTTGGAGAGAATACTCATTATGAGATAAACTATCACTATTACCAAACCAGCATAGATGATTAGCATCATCCACTTGCTCACTGACTTGACTTTTGATTTTGCAGGTGTCCCGTAAAAGGCTTCATGACGTCTCTTGAATTGACCTTTGATGTTAGGTTTATACTCTCCATCATCCTCAGTTTTCACCTTATCTTTTATATGCTTAATGCGATTATCAAGATCTTCTTTCTGCTCATCATAGTATCGGGGGATAAACTGAAACTGCTTCGGTTTTTCTGTTTTTAGAAATGCCATAATATTCTAATTTTAAACAAGAGAAATTATGCTTGCAAAGGTACAAAAAATGCCCGTAATCATTATTTATTCTTCTCAAGTGAACTACCGCACGACTTACAGAATGCTGCATCTGCAGGATGATTGTCATCATTACAATCAGGACATGATTTCATAGGATTCGAATATTTCTCACTCATTACCTGGGCCGTTACAATACCTGTTGGAACAGCAATAATTCCATAACCCATTATCATTACCAGGCTGGCTAAAAGCTGACCCAGAACCGTATGGGGTGCAATGTCTCCATAGCCTACTGTGGTAAGAGTTACTATTGCCCAATAAATTGAAGTTGGGATATTATTGAAACCATTGTCTTTTCCTTCAATCAGGTACATCATAGTTCCGATAATGATCACTAACATCACAATAGCGAACAAGAATACTGATATTTTCACCAGACTTGATTTCAAAGCTGAAGTAATAGTGTTGCCAGCTTTTGTATATCTTGAAATTTTAAGAATTCTGAAAACCCTGAGTAAACGAAGTGCTCTGATAACCAGCATGCTTTGAGAACCAAGAAGAATTAGTCCCAGGTAGGAAGGGAGAATTGACAGGAAGTCAACAATTCCATAAAAGCTAAATATATATCGATGTGGTTTTCTTACCACATAAATGCGTACAGCATATTCAGCTGTAAATATTATTGTAATTACCCATTCCAGTATTCTTAGTAATTGGCGGTGTTCCTCATTAATGGTATCAACACTCTCCAGAATTACGGCTAATATGCTGATAAATATTGCAATCAGGAGAAAGACATCGAATGTTCTGCCTGCTTTAGAATCAGCCTGAAAAATTATTTCCCACAATCGCTGTTTTCGAGATTTATCCATGACTAAGATTTTTTCGTCTTTTTTCATTGCTCAAAAATAGTGTATCTATTTCAATAACACATCTCACCCATACTTCGGAGGTAAGAGCTTATACATAACAGGAGTAATTAACCTGGACATAAGAGTTGAACTAATGAGCCCGCCAATAATTACCCAAGCCAGTGGCGAATAAAGATTACTATTCCCAAGAGCAATTGGCAATAGCCCCCCAATGGCAGTCAGGGCTGTGAGAATAACAGGTACAAAGCGAATCTCACCTGCTTTCAATATTGCTTCATCTAAACCAATGCCCTTTTCCCTCAGCTGATTTGTAAAATCCACTAACAGAATGGAATTTTTTATTTCTATTCCAATGAGTGCTACAAATCCTATTGCGGCGGCAAAAGAAAGGGTATACCCTGTGAGGTAAAGCATAATGAGTCCACCCATTATACCCAAGGGGATGACAGATAAGACGATCAGGGTGCTCTTGAAGGTGCGGAATTCAAGAATCAAAATTGAGAAGACGCCAAAGATGGCAATCAATATGGCAGTTCCTATTCCTCCAAAGCTTTCCTGACGACTTTCAATTTCCCCGGATGGAATAATTTCAAATTCTGATGGGATGTTTAATGCTTCTATTTGAGCAAGGATTTCATTGGTAACTCTTTCGGTATTGAAACCGGTTTCAACATAGCATGAAAGCAGATTATACCGTTCCTGGTTGTAGTGTTCAACCAGTGTTGGCGAACTTTCAAATTTTGTACTTGCCAGCTGAGACAAAGGGATCAGACTGCCAGAAAGAGATGATATATATATCTGGTCAAGTGTTTCCAGGCTGTTTGCTCCATCATTCATCAATCTCACCTGAATGGGGTATTCTTTCCCGTCTGTTTCACGAAACTGGCCAACTTTCAGGCCAGCGAGAGCTAATCTTATTGTTCTGTCGATTTCTATTCCCGGTACTCCTAACATCCCGGCTTTATCATTATTTACCTCGAGCTTGATATTGGTCAGACTTTCGCTCAGGGGATTCCTAACATATATAGTTCCGCTTGTGGATTCCATTATGCTATCTATTCTGGCCGACCAATACTTGAGCATATTAAGGTCATTACCAATCAGTCTGAGGGCTACGGGGGGAGTTATAACCGAGCCATTTTCAAATTCGGTTACACGGATTTGTGCACCTGCGTAGGTATTTAATGTGTCTCTTAGTTTATCGAGAAACAGGGTCATCTCCTGCTGCTTGGTAAGGTTCATCTCACACAATAATTCCCCTATATTCGATTGTTCTCCCTTTTGGAATACATTGTAATAGACTTTGGGATTCCCCCTGCCAATGTTTGCGAAGTAGTAATTTATTTCGGCTTGCTCGCTCACCACTGATTCAACCAATTTTACGACTTTATTCGTTTCCTGAAGAGTACTACCTTTTGGAGTTTCAACAGTAATAAGGAACTGCTGCATGCCAGCTTTCGGAAACAGACTAAATCCAATAGTCTTTATCAGAAATAGTGAAGCTCCTACAAGAACCAATGCAGTAAAAGTAGTTTTCAGCGGATTTTTTAATGCCCATAAGAGTGCCCGATTATAGGTGATGTCGATAAGCTTTTGAAGTCCGCGTAGTATCATGTTGCCCTCTGGATCCACCTTGTCCTTGAAAACTAAACTGGAGATAAACGGTATGATAGTAAGCGCAACGAAAAGTGAGCCCAATACAATGAAGGCAATAGTAAAGGGTAAAACACGTATGTATTTGCCTGGTAATCCTGGCAGGAACATTAGTGGCAGAAAGGCAAACAGCAGAGTGGCTGTACACCCCAAAACAGCCGGACCAATTTGCCTGGTTGCCTTAATTGCCGCATCAAAAGGTTTACTTCCTTCACGGATCCATCGGGTTATATTTTCTACCACTACGATGGAATCGTCCACTAAAAGTCCAAGAGCAATGACAGCCCCAACGATGCTTAACTGATTGATACTAAATCCAACAAGGTATAATCCTGTAAGACCGATAAGGATAGACAAAGGTATGGCGATCATCACCACTCCTGATGCCCTTAGTCCAAGCGGAAGAAGAGTAATCAAAACCAATAATATGGCAAAAATGAAATCCCGTTGAAGCCTGCTCAATTTCTTTTTTACATTTTGGGATTGGTCAAAGCCACGCTCCAGTTTTATATTGGTCGGAAGGTTCTTTTCGAAAATCTCAAATTGCTCATAAATGCTGTTTCTGACATCATGAATGTTGAAATCCCCCATCATGCTGGCTGTGATAAAAACAGCTTTGGTCCCATTGTATCTGCCATAATACCGGAGATCTTCGTAATCCCATTTAACGCTGGCTACATCCTTCAGGTAGGTAACATTCCCATTCCCGGCACCTACAATTGTGTGCTCTATTTCAGTCAATGACTGATAGTTGCCGCTGGTTTTTATATTGTATTTCCTCGGACCCGACTCTATGCTGCCACCAGGAATATTTATGTTCTCGCTTTGAATAGCCTGAATTATCTGGCTGGGTGAAAGTTTGAGCAAGGCCATCTTAGCCAAATCAAGAGATATCCGAACCTCTTGTTCCGGAAAAGCAAGAGCTGCCGATTTTTTAACCCCTGGCAGAGTAGAGATTTGATCTTTGATCTCTTCTGCCAATCGACTGAGCTGAATATAACTAGCCGAATCAGAAACTAAAGCTGCCTGGATGATGCTTGTCTCGCCAGCATTTATTTTATGAGCCTCTATCAGATATAGCTCGTCAGGCAGATCAGGGCGAACAATCTGGATTTGGCGCTGTACTTCATCAAATTTTTTGTCCGGATCAGCATCAGCATTGAATTCAACAACCACGGAAGCTAAACCATCTTTCATCTCGCTCCAGGTCCGCCTTACCTGGTCGAGCTCCTTGAGTGATTTCTCAAGTTTGTCAACGATCAATACTTCCATATCTATAGGTGATGCCCCAGGGTAAAGAATGGTGACAGGGATAATCGGCATTGGCAAGTCCGGATCTTCTGCTTGTGGAATATTCATAAAAGCGTAAATCCCTAATGCCACCAGAAGGAGAAATACTACAATAGTAAACTGATGATTTTTGACGGAGAATTCAGTGATTTTCATGTCAGTATTCCTGGATTATCGGTTTATTTTTATCAAATCCCCACTCTTTAAATACGATGATCCTGCAGTGATTACTTCATCAACATCAGCTAATCCCTTGCTAATGGCTGCTTGTCCATCGACTAACATGGCCAGTGTGACCTTTATTTTTGTTGCATGATGGTCAGGACCTGGAATAAAAACATAGCCCTCATGATTATTGATCTCAATAAGTGATTCAATAGGAATCAGATAAAATGAGTCTTGTTGAGCCGGCAATATCTCAAGCTTGGCAATAAATCCGGTAGCTAGATGTCGGTCAGTTGGATCGAGCTGTAACTCAATCTCATAGGTGCCGGTGATTGGATCTGACACTTCAGCTACTTGTGAAACCCGGGCTGTGAATTTGTCTCCTGGCCAGGCATCCAGAGTCACTTTTGCTGAATCGCCAAGTTGAACTTTAACCATATCCCTGTCGGCTAAACCTGTTCGAAGAATCCAGTTTTCTGCATGTATTCCAAGAATGTATATCGGATATCCGGGAGCTACGAGTTCATTCTCACGAATGATTTGTTTTAGAATGATCCCACTTTTTGGGGCTTTTATTTTGGAATGGTTGAGATTGAAATAAGCAGCTTCAAGAACAGATTTGGAGATATTCAAGGCAGTTTCAGCATTCTGTTTCATTTCTAATGTGGCCACGCTATCCTCATAGAGATTTTCAGCCCTTTCCAGATCGCGCAAGGCTTTTTGATAAAGGCTTTTAGCCTGGGCTACCTGGGCCTTGATCTCTGTGGTGTTCAGCTGAGCCAGGTCTTGTCCCTTTTTTACTATCATCCCTTCATCCACATAGGTCTGTTCAACTATACCCCCCGTTTTAAATGAGAGCTTAATCTCCTCACTGGTGGATACTATTCCGGTAGATCGAATAGGGTTTGAGACGGCGCCATATTCTACCGGGGCTACTCTCACTGGAATGACCTTTTCTGTGTGCTCCTTTTGTACTTGTGATTGACGGCATCCCCAGAATATGGCCGCAATAATGAATATGTAGAGATATTTAGTCTTCATGCTATTAAATGGTATTTATGGCGGTTGCTTTTTCAAATTCTGCATAATCCGATAGGTATCGGTAACGTGAAATGATAAGGTTTTACTCAGCC
>Ga0233437_1002390_pt1 | contig 28536 bp, 26 predicted proteins | sample SI_122_August201_FD_182714 | JGI IMG/M metagenome (GOLD analysis project Ga0233437, IMG submission 182714) | Seawater microbial communities from Saanich Inlet, British Columbia, Canada - SI_122_August2016_200_MG | ecosystem: Environmental > Aquatic > Marine > Inlet | place: Canada: British... | reverse complement strand
CCCGGGAAAAGGCCAGATCCATGGTGGATGAGCTCAAGGGAATGCTGACCCCGGCGATGACCATGAAGGTGACTTCCTGGCATTAGAGAATGAAAATGAAATATATCTGGCAGTAAAATGAATGTTTTTCCAGTGTGGCGGGGCGACAATCGTTAGATGTCGTTCGGCCAGAGTGCCCCGGCGGACTATGGGGCAAATCCGTTCGGAAATAACCTACCCGGGCGGAGTATTATTCAAAGGTGTTTTTTGTATCAATCATTACAGTGAACAAGGATGTTTGCTGAATTAAACAAGGAGAAAAGCAATGAGTTTGAGAATCAACCATAATGTCAGTGCGATCAATTCGCACCGGAATTTGCAGGCGAATCAGTCGGAGATGTCAAAGACCTTGGAACGCCTGTCTTCGGGGCTGAAGATCAACCGGGCATCTGAGGGGCCTGCCTCTCTGGTTATATCTGAGCAGATGCGCGCTCAGATCGCCGGCCTGAACCAGGCCATCGATAATTCCGAAATGGCCGTTTCCCTCGTGCAGACCGCCGAGGCGAACATGAATGAGATTTCCAACCTCTTGACTTCTGTCCGTCAGTTGGCGATTCATGCTGCGAACGAGGGAGTCAATGATGAAGTGATGCTGGAAGCCGATCAGAAAGAGATCGAGAATGCGCTGGCAACCATCGACCGGATTTCCAACCAGGCCCAGTTCGGCACGAAGCGGCTGTTGGACGGATCCAGGGGTGCTGCCGGGACAACAACAGGTACAAATCTTGAGTTTGTCGGAGCGACTCTTGAATCAGGCGATTCCAGAGAGAATGGGTTTGATGTCAAGATTACCGGAGTGGCCACCAAGGCCAGTATCAGTGGTACGACCGCGTTGGCAGCCGAGGCGATCAAGGCTGGTGAGCAGCTGTCCGTCATCGAAGATGGAAAGCTGGCTTCCTATACCTCCAATGCTGACGACACAGTCGAGACGGTGATCCAGAACCTGAAATCCGATATAGAGAGAAACGGACTCCAGGTGGATATCAGTCTGAATGCCGAGACTGGCATGATCGATCTGCAGCACAAGGAGTACGGTTCGGGACATCAGTTCCAGGCCATCAGTAACACAGCTGGGGTACTCAGCGCGGTAGGTGACGAGATCTTCAATGCGCAAGATGGTACGAATATCTCTGGAACCATCAACGGTGAATCTGCTGTTGGCTTAGGGCAAGTGCTCACCGGTGTGAAGGGTGCGGCCTGTGTGGATGGGCTTGCGGTTCGTTACTATGGTGACGGCAAAGATCTGCTGGAGCCTGATTGCGTCGTGGCAGACCTGCCAGCGAAAGAAGGTGAAGTTGCGCCAGAACCTAAAATGGTAATCCCCCCTGAAGGGGCTTCAGTGGGTCGGGTCTATGTGGCTCAGAACTCCATGAAGTTCCAGGTCGGTGCCAACCACAATCAGACAGTGGGGATATCGGTCAAGAGCACCAATCCCGAAACTCTGGCTCGGGGTATCGACAACCGGACCGGATATGAAAATCTGTCGCAGATTGATGTGCGTAATTTTCAGAGCGCCCAGGATGCCATTTTGATGGTTGATGCAGCAATCGCTGAAGTTACGTCGAGTCGGGGTGAGATCGGGGCCTTCCAGAAAAATACCCTGGAAAGTAACCTGAGTAACATCCGGATCGCCAATGAGAACCTGATATCGTCTGAATCTGTGATCCGCGATGTGGATATGGCCAAGGAGATGGCTTCATTCACTAGAAATCAGATCATGACGCAGTCTGCAACAGCGATGCTGGCGCAGGCGAACCAGCTGCCCCAGAACGTACTTCAGTTACTGGGGTAGCAGTTTGAAGGGGAGTCAAGAGAATGAGAGACTCCCTGTTTTTATCACATTCAGCAGCGGAATCCGGTTATCAGGGAAGATATTGAAAATCTGATTCTGGCTGCTGGGTTTTTTCCAAACTTATTTAGTCTGGAAAATTAAATTGTAGGAAACTTAATCTACAAGGAGGTAGATTTTGACTTTTCGAGTTAATCATAATATTCCGGCATTAATTTCACATCGTAGTCTTCAGGTGAACGATGCGAATATGTCGAAGAATTTGGAAAGGCTTTCCTCCGGGGTAAAGATGAACCGGGCTGTAGATGGTCCGGCCGCATTCATGATTTCTGAGCATATGCGATCTCAGATCGCCGGGTTAGATCAAGCAATTGAAAACTCGGAGACTGCAGTTTCTCTGATACAGACGACGGACGCGAATATGTCCGAAGTCAGTTCGTTGTTGAATAGGGTCCGTCAGCTGGCTATCCAGTCAGCTAACGAAGGTAGCAATAACCCTGCAACTATGGAAGCGAATCAGTTGGAGATCGAAAATATTCTGGAAACGATTAACGGAATTGCCGGTAAGGCTCAGTTTGGTGAAGTCAAGTTGCTTGATGGTTCCATGGAAACAACGGCAACTACCACTGGGGAAAATCTTGAATTTGCGGGTGCCACACTGAAAACGGGTGATTCCCGTGAAAACGGGTTTGAAGTCAAGGTTAAACAATTGGCTACAAAAACACATGCGATCGGTAAAACGGCACTTACCCAGGAGATTATCAGCGCGGGTGAAACCTTGACGGTATATCAGGATGGCAAATCAGCATCCTATAAAACCAATAAGGATGATACCGCAGATATAGCCATAAAGAATTTGCAGTCAAATTTGGATCGGGCTGGTATTCAGATAAATGCGAGTTTTGATGAGGCTGGAAACATCAGTCTGATTCAAAAACAGTATGGTTCTGATTACAGCTTCCAGTTCACAAGCAGCACGGCGGGTGTGTTGAGTGAACAGGGGGGGCAGATTAGCCTCGCTACTATCGGTAAGGATATTATCGGTACCATCAATGGCGAATCTACCATTGGTCGTGGGCAGAAGATGACAGGTATCGACGGTGCCAAGTGTGTCGACGGCCTGAGCATCAAATTTTACGGCGAAGGGAAAGATTTCTTGCGGGACAAGTACTGTGAAGTAAATGATCTACAAGTTCCGGGAGAAGCCGTTGCAGGAGAACAGAAACCTGAAATTCCGCCAGAAGGTGTCGCTGTGGGTCGTGTCTTTGTGACCCAGAACGGCAGCAAGTTTCAAATTGGTGGAAACAAGCTTCAGACAGCTGGGATATCGATAAAAAGCGTCAATCCGGACACTTTGGCGAACAATATCGCAAACTCGTCTGATTTTGATAGTCTGTCCGATATTGATGTCAGGTCGTTTCAGGGAGCCCAGGATACTATTCTGATGGTTGATGAAGCGATCAGCCAGATAACTGAGAACCGTGCAGATCTGGGAGCGTTTCAGAAAAACACCCTGGAAAGCAATCTGTCCAACGTTCGGATAGCTAACGAGAATTTAGTCTCTTCTGAATCCGTAATCCGAGACACGGATATGGCCAAGGAGATGGCTTCTTTCACGAGAAATCAGATCATGTCCCAAACATCAAATGCCATGCTGGCCCAGGCGCATCAGATGCCAGAAAGGGTCTTGCAACTGCTGGCATAACCGTCCGCCTGCAGATGTAGGAAGGTTTTTGACGAGCAGGATGTCGTTCAAACGAGCGGTGGACTTATTGTCAAATGAAACCTTCGGGTCGAACTGAGTTTTTGGTGATGATTGTTTTTGTGCACGGGGTCTGTCTGTGGATTTTAGCAGATCTTTGAAACGGTCAGTAACGAACAGGTATCCCTTCAATGACTGAGGGAAGCTGTCTATTTTCCTCGTTAAAGTTTTAGCAGAGGATAAATGCACTGTTAGACAGCACGGTTCGGTACAGAAATGAAGGTGGTCCGGTTTAAGCACGTTCTTTGTTACTAAAAATCAGGTCAGGAAATAAACGAGCATTTCCAGACAAATTGATCTTCATTAGGGAAGTCTATGGAAAAATTGTGTGAACCACAAGGTTTGCGCGCCGGTTACCTGAACAAGGTTTAGGGAAATTTCAATTGACTGGCCTGCAAGGATGCAGGTTGATTTTTCCAAAATGATTTTTCCTACAGAAAATATAACCACTACAAGGAGGTAGGTTATGAGTTTACGTATCAATCACAATACCAGTGCCATAAATTCCCATCGGAATTTACAGGCCAATCAAGCCAGTATGGCAAAAACCCTGGAACGGTTGTCATCAGGTTTGAAAATCAACCGTGCAGCTGAAGGACCTGCTGCACTGGTTATTTCCGAACAAATGAGAGCGCAGATCGCCGGTTTGAATCAGGCGATCGATAACTCTGAAACTGCAGTCTCTCTTATCCAGACTGCTGAAGCGAACATGTCTGAAATCAACAACCTTCTGACCGGCATGCGTCAATTGGCGATTCATGCGGCGAACGAGGGAGTCAATGATGAAGTGATGTTGGCTGCGGATCAGAAAGAGATCGACAACGCTCTGGCGACCATTGATCGGATTTCCAGTCAAGCCCAGTTCGGTAACAAGCGGCTTCTGGATGGTTCCAGAGGTGCATTTGGAACCACAACTGGCGAAGACCTCGAATTTGTGGGAGCATCTCTGAATACTGGGGATTCCCGCGCACATGGATTCGATGTTAAGATTACCCAGGCGGCCTCCAAGGCAACTGTTGCAGGTTCTACAGTTATCAGTGATGAAATCGTCAAGGCGGGTGAGCAGATGACCGTGATCGAGAAAGGCCGGATGGCAACGTACACATCAAATGCTGATGATACTGCTGCCACCATGGTTCAAAACCTGAGAAATGAAATCAACCGGAAAGGGCTGGACCTGGATATTTCCCTCACCAATGACGGGAGAATCGAGATAAAGCACAAAGAGTATGGCTCTGAATACAATTTTCAGGTTTCAAGCACTACGGCGGGTGTGCTTAGCCAGGGTGGCGATCAGATCGAGATTTCCGGTTCCGGGAAAAATGTGAAAGGGACCATCAACGGTGAATCCGCGTTTGGTAATGGACAGATCCTGACCGGTGTGGGTGGAGCTGCCTGTGTAGATGGTTTGTCCATTCGCTATTACGGAGACGGAAAAGATCTGGAAATTCCCCCTGATTGTGAGGTATCTGATATTGTTGTCGAAGGAGAAGGTGGGCAACCCGTGGAACCGAGACCTGAAATTTCGTCTGATGGGTTGTCTGTTGGGCGTGTTTTTGTGGCTCAGAACTCCATGAAATTCCAGGTGGGTGCCAACCACAATCAGACGGTTGGTATCTCGATGAAATCTACCAATCCTGAAAATCTGTCCAACGGTATCGCCAACAAGTCTAATTTTCAAGATTTGTCTCAAATCGATGTGACCTCTTTTCAGGGAGCTCAGGATTCCATCAAGATGATCGATGCCGCCATTGCCGGAGTTACATCTGATCGTGGTGAACTGGGGGCATTCCAGAAAAACACCCTGGAAAGCAACCTTTCCAACTTGCGAGTTGCAAATGAGAACCTGGTATCTTCAGAATCCCTTATCCGCGATGTGGATATGGCGAAGGAGATGGCAGCGTTTACCAGAAATCAGATCATGACTGAATCTGCAACAGCAATGTTGGCGCAGGCAAATCAGTTGCCTTCGAACGTTTTGCAGTTGTTAGGATAATCTTTTTTAAAGTCCCTTCCGGACCCATTCCGGGAGGGATCCCCCTTTTCTTCTTCAGCCCAACTCTGCAGTTTTTTCACTTTTATCTTCTGTTTATAAAACCAAGTTAATTTAAATGATTCGCAAAACAGTCTCTTCTGGAAACCAATGGGTGCTTTCTAGTGGTGACAAATGGCTTGTAACGTAATATTCTATTCTCATAATACAACATATTCTTTACAGATAGAAAACAGGATAAAAAATCCCAACGGCGTTAATACAGGGTCATTTTTATTGCAAAGCTTGGGTTTAATACCCCGCCGCTTGCGGCGTCGAGTCATCCCGGCGAAAGCCGGGATCCAGTAAGAAATGCTCTTCTGATACCCCGCCGCTTGCGGCGAAGTAGTTCATTTGACAATGGCGATATATAAACTGTGTGATGATCTAATATTTCCGGATCCTTCTCAGGCGGAAGATGAGGGTCTGCTTGCTGTCGGCGGCGATCTGCGCTTGGACCGTATCCTTCTGGCATACAGTATGGGAATTTTCCCCTGGTATTCAGACGGACAGCCTTTGTTATGGTGGTCTCCGAATCCGCGGGCGATTTTAATCCCCGACCAGGTTCATATCTCAAAAAGCCTGCGACGAACAATAAAAAACCATAAGTTTTCCGTGCGATTTGACACCCAGTTTGCAGATGTGATTCGAAACTGCAGCACCACCAAACGTGACGGACAGGGCGGTACCTGGATTACCGATGAGATGATTGCAGCCTATTGCGGGTTGCATGGTGCTGGATTTGCGCACTCGGTGGAAACCTATCATCAGGAAGAATTGGTTGGCGGACTATACGGAATCTCATTAGGGAAAGCATTTTTTGGTGAATCGATGTTCAGTCACCAGACAGATGCATCCAAAATCGCTTTGGTAATGTTGGCTGAATTAACAGGTAGACTGGGATTTGATTTCATCGATTGCCAGCTTCCCACGGAGCATTTAAGTAGCATGGGAGCTGACGAGATCAGTCGGGAGGATTATCTGGTGAAATTGGGCTTCGCACTTTCCAATCAGACCTTCCAGGGAAACTGGTCAAAATACAACGTTTTCTGACCGATTCCCAGAGTGGATTTCCCTGTTTGATGACAACGCGCTATCAAACAAGCCACGAATATTACTAGGGATCATAAGTGACCAGGATGCTTCTTGTCTGGTTCTCCTCAAAAGCGAGTAGCAGATAGGGAGGTTCCGTCATGAAGGTAAAATGAAAAGCTGTTTTTTCTTTGGGAAGCATCGTGTTGATCAGAAAAGAGGTGGGTTTGAGTAAAATCTGCATGGACGATTTGAGCCCCAACGGAGTCTCTTTTTTAGATTCTTCTACAATCCGGGCAACCATTTCAAATTTACTAAAAGAGAGGGGGAAATTATTTTTTTTCAATTCTATGGCAATCACGGGCAGATAAAGTGTAAAGGTTAAAGTCCGTTTTTTCACCAGTTCCGGCATAAATTTTTGGAGAAAAAGAGCCAGGGTTTCAAAGGGAACGAGCTGCTCTTCCCGTTGAATGGAGAGTTCCAGCAGATCGTCTTTTTTTCTGACCTGGGTGATAATTTCAGTTTCAGTGACCTGGTCTGAAATGCTGACGCCGGTGCGGAAATCTACTTCGGAATAGGACGCCAGTTCCCCAGTCTGATAATCAAACCATGTTTTTTTCTCGGAAAAAACTTTTTCATCTTTATCCAGATTCTGGTTGATCTCTAAAAAATATTTTTTACCTGCTTTAGACGTGGTTTTTATTTCAATTTTTGTATAACCTGTAATCTTCTTTTTCTGAAGATGCCAGTGCTTATATTTTAACTGTTTTACTGGACGCAGCTGGTCTTTGAAACTGAGCCCAAAAACCTGAACAGTGGAACAGCCGAACACCAGGAGGACAAGCAGAATTATTTTCAGGGGTCTGTTTTTCATGTTGATATATTTTTTTCTCTGGTTTAAGGAAGGTAAAAACAGTGTTCTGGGAACTCATCATTTCCCATTTCAGAATCGAACACTTGCTTGAGTGTTTCTTCATTGGATTAGCAGGTCTGTTTGTCCGTTTTATTTTTATTTATGCTAACCTGGCAAGGTCTTTTTTCAAAAAACGTGAAAACGCGTCAGCAAAAACCTGACCGGACATTGCTGAAAACATATTGGGTCTATTATGGCTGTGATCAACTTTACCAAAATGGAAGGAGCGGGAAATGACTATGTTTACGTCAACCTTTTCGAGGAGACAGTTGCGAATCCTGTAGAACTTGCCCGGGAAATCAGCCATCGACACTTTGGTGTCGGAGGGGATGGTCTGGTTCTGATTGCTCCCAGCCAAAAGGCCGATCTCAGAATGATCATGTACAATATAGATGGCTCAGAGTCCGAAATGTGCGGAAATGCCATTCGTTGTGTCGGTAAATATGCCTGGGAAAATGGGTTGGTGTCAGATTCTTCTATCACGATTGAAACTGGCGCCGGTCTTAAATCGCTGCAGCTTGCGGTTGACCCGGCTGGAAAAGTTAACACCGCACGTGTGGAGATGGGAGTGCCGATCCTGAATGCTGCCGAAATCCCCAGTCAACTCAAGGGTGAGCGCATCATTGAGCAACCGTTTGACTTTGGTGACTTTTCCCTGAGTGGAACCCTGATCTCCATGGGAAATCCGCATTTTGTTACATTCGTAGACGATGTTCAGCAGACACCGGTGACCGAATGGGGACCTGTCATAGAAAATTATTCACTGTTTCCACGACGGATCAATGTCGAATTCGTGCAAATTCTCTCATCATCCGAAGTGATCCAGCGCACCTGGGAGCGTGGCTCAGGGGAGACCTGGGCCTGCGGAACGGGCGCATCTGCTGTCTGTGTAGCTGGCAGATTGACAGGTAAAACCGAAACAACCATCCTCAACCATCTGAGGGGCGGCAATTTGACACTAACCTGGGAAGGTCCTGAAAATCAAGTGATTATGGAAGGACCCGCCCGGGAAGTTTTCAGGGGAACCTGGAATGTGAGAACACCCTGAAACCTGAATTATCGAACCACAACTGGCAATACAACTTCGTTTGTTATGTATAATATTTCAAAGTTTAAAAAAAACCGGCTGATCAACTTTGCAGTCAACACGCTCGCATTTTCCAAGATTCGATTCAGTGAAGGGAACATTGAACTGATCCTGGCCTGCCTGGTGGGTATCGGAGCCGGGTTGGCATCGGTATTTTTCCGGTATCTGCTCCATCAAATGCACTACTTCTTTTTTGAGATCGTTTACCCCTGGCTGGCTTCGACCTCCATCTTTCTACTACCCCTGATTCCGATGATAGGCGCGGTCATTCTGATTCCTTTTTCGTTGAGATATCGCGGAGAGATTAACGGGTACGGCATGCCACGTTTTTTGATCGCCGTGCATCTGCATGGTGGTTTAATCAAAACCCGGCAGATTTTCATCAAGATATTCACAGCTGCGCTGACGATCTCTACAGGGGGGTCGGCGGGGGTCGAGGGGCCTATTGCACAGATCGGAGGGGCTGTCGGTTCCTCCATTGGCCGTTTCTTTGAGATGGGTAGCCACCGCTTAAAAGTATTGATTGCTTGTGGTTCGGCAGCTGGAATTGCCGCCCAGTTTAACGCCCCCCTGGCTGGCGTTCTCTTTGCCCAGGAGATTGTCATGGTAGGTGAGTTCCAACTGCAGACCTTTGGCGTGATTGTGATTGCCTCGGGTTTGGCCACTGCCATATCGAGAGCTTACTACTCATCGGCACCCACGTTTGGTGTACTGCAGTATGACTTTATCAGCTACTATGAGTTCGCTTTCTACATTGTGCTGGGACTATTGATCGGAGTGTTAGCCTATCTTTTTATTAGGATTTTCTTTTTCACCGGCGATCGATTTGCACAGCTGAAAATCCATGCTCAGCTCAAACCGATCCTGGGTGCGTTCCTTGTAGGTGTACTGGGGCTGGTTCATTTTGGCGTGCTGGGTGATGGCTACAGCTTCATCAACGCGGCAATTCAATCCCCGGCTTCCATCTCCATCGGGGCGATTGCGTTGCTGGTGATTCTGAAAATGGTGGCAACATCCATCACTTTGGGCTCGGGAAATGTGGGGGGTGTTTTTGCCCCTGCCCTGTTCATTGGGGCTATGATCGGGGCGGTGTTTGGATGGGGTTTGGACCTGCTTTTTCCACAAATCGGGATTCAACCCGGGTCCTATGCTCTGGTGGGTATGGGAGCCTTTCTGGCTGCAGCAACCCACGCGCCGATGACCGCGATATTTCTGCTGTTTGAATTGACCAGCAATTATCAAGTCATTATTCCAATCATGTTTGCTTCTGTGATCGGTGTGATGGTGGCCCGTAGATTGTGTGATGACTCGTTGGATTCCATGGATCTCTCAAGGCAGGGTATTTACCTGCACAAGGGAACTGAAGCCAACATCCTCAATTCCATTCTGGTCACGACGGTCATGGTCAGAGAATTCGAAAAACTGCAGGAAACCATGAGTTTTGCTGAATTCCTGAGATATTTTCCCAGCAGCAAGGCCCAGTATTATCCCGTTATTGATGCCGATAACAACCTGACCGGAGTTGTCTCATTTCAGGATATCCGCGAGATCATGCTGGAAGAGGGGCTTGAACATCTGGTGGTCATGAAGGATCTGGCACAGACCGATGTGATCACACTGTTCCCGGGAGATAATCTGACCGAAGCGATCCGGAAACTGGGCATCAAGGATATCGCTGCCATTCCGGTTGTCAGTCCCGAGAATCCAAGGAAGATTCTGGGGATTCTCAAACGGAAGGATGTGATTGACGTGTACAATAAGGCCGTCTTGATGCGTGATATTGAATTGCAGCATTAACTGTCCAGGTGTAAAGACCGAAGGGAAATACAAATGACGCTTCATCTAAAGCTTCAGCCGTTAATCTTCAATAAAGAGGATGGATTATGAAAGTTGAAATTGAATACTGTGGTGAATGAAACTATCTCCCCAAAGCTACCAGTCTGGTAGATGAAATTAAAAGGTCTTTTCAAGTGGATGAGAAACTGATTCGATCGGGTGGCGGCGTTTTTGAAGTCATTGTGGATGGGAAACAGATTTTTTCGAAAAAGAGAAGTGGTCGTTTTCCGGACCGAAATGAAATTGTCAATTTGATTAAGGATCTATAGGGGATGAACATGAACCTCATTAGGTATATCCTACCGGATCAGCCGGTGTATTATCAGATGATGGAAACCCCACTGGGTAAATTGGCCCTGGTGGAACAATCCAAAAAATTGATAGCGACCAACTTTGGCGAGACCCCGGTCGCTGGAATCGATGATCTTGAATCTCTTCTGGAACTGGGGTTTGTATTACAGCAGACATCTTTGCTGAAAAAGGCTGAAAAGCAGTTGCACGAATATTTTTCCGGCCGCAGGCAGCACTTTTCCCTGCCACTGAATCCTATGGGCACCCCTTTTCGGCAACGAGCCTGGAAAGCGCTACAGGAAATTCCCTACGGCAAGACCGTCAGCTACTCAGAGCAGGCTGAGAAAATAGGTGGAAAACAATACTGCCGTGCTGTCGGCCAGGCCAACCACCACAACCCCATCGGGATTATCATCCCCTGCCACCGAGTGATCGGTAAAAACGGTGCCATGGTGGGTTTTGGCAGCGGCATCAGTAATAAAAAGTGGCTGTTGCAACTGGAAGCAAAAACAGCCTGATCCTTTCTCTCCAGGTCCTCCATGGTCAAATTGGCCCAGATGTACGTTTGGCGGTCACATTTTGACCTACCCCTTGCTTGAATTCCTGTCTCATTTTGGCCCAATTCGGGTCTAAGTTGCACAAGCTACTGAATATATAGGTGGAAAAATGTGGCATCGCCATTGCAACATTAAACCTATCAATCGTTTATTAGATAGTTTGTATCTATTCAGCCCCTCTCCGTCGAGGGGATTATAATTCAAAACACGCATGAATCCATCCATGGAGCCAAGTGTTTCGTCAGAAACACGTTGGGAAAACGTCCTGTTTTCCATCGTTTTGAATCATAATCCCCCCGACTCCCGTAATGTGGTGAATAGTTACGATAATATTAAACAAACGGGATCGTTCATATATAGGAAAATAGGCGAAGTTTTTAAATGGATATGACCTTTTTTAACTGATAGAAAAGTGTCTGGCAGATCTAAAATAATTACATAAAAAAGAGGAAAAAATGGGAAAAGTTATAGGAATCGATTTGGGAACAACCAATTCATGTGTTGCAGTCATGGAAGGTGGCGAAACCAAAGTAATCACGAATGCAGAAGGTTCCAGAACAACACCGTCTGTGGTTGCATTTACAGATTCAGATGAAAGACTGGTTGGTCAGGTGGCTCGCAGGCAATCTGTCACCAACCCAGAGAAAACAATCTATGCTGCAAAACGTCTGCTGGGACGTCAATTTGACTCTGAACAGGTGAAGTCAGATATGGAGAGCCTGAGTTATCAAGTTGGAAAAGCAAGTAGCGGACTGGCTCAGATCAATATAGGCGACAAATCTTATTCCCCTGCTGAGATTTCAGCGTTTGTGTTACAGAAGATGAAACAGACAGCAGAAGACTATTTGGGGGAGACCGTCACGGATGCGGTTGTCACCGTACCGGCATATTTCAATGATGCGCAACGGCAGGCAACCAAGGACGCCGGCAAGATATCCGGGCTGAATGTCATGCGTGTGATTAACGAACCGACAGCCGCCGCTCTGGCATATGGACTTGATAAGAAGGATGAAGAGCTGATCGCTATTTTCGACCTGGGCGGCGGGACCTTTGATGTGTCTATTCTAGAGATTGGTGGGGGTGTTTTTGAAGTAAAGTCGACCAACGGCGATACCCATCTGGGAGGTGAAGACTTCGATCAACGGATCATCGACTATCTGGCTGAGGAGTTCAAAAAGGATCAAGGGATCGACCTGCGTGGCGATAAAATGGCTCTGCAACGCTTAAAAGAAGCGGCTGAAAAAGCGAAACATGAGCTTTCATCTTCGGTAGAAACCGATATCAATCTACCGTTTATCACTGCAGATGCCTCAGGACCCAAACACCTGAATGTCAAACTGACCCGCTCAAAGCTGGAACAGTTGGTGGATGATCTTATCCAGAGATGTATGAGTCCGATGCGGTCAGCTTTAAAAGACGCCGATGTGCAGGCCAATGATATCAGTGATGTGATCCTGGTGGGCGGTATGACCCGCATGCCTAAGGTTGTCGAGACAGTTGAGAATTTCTTTGGCAAGGCGCCTCATCGAGGGGTTAATCCTGATGAAGTGGTAGCCACCGGCGCCGCAATTCAGGCGGGAGTTCTGACTGGTGATGTCAAGGACGTACTGCTGTTGGATGTAACACCATTGTCTCTGGGTATTGAGACACTGGGTGGCGTTGCCACCCGCCTTATCGAGCGGAATACAACAATTCCAACCAAAAAGAGCCAGATTTTTTCAACTGCTGCGGATAGTCAGCCGGCTGTTAGTGTGCATGTGCTTCAGGGTGAGCGTGAGATGGCCGCGGATAATAAAACCCTGGGTCGGTTTGAACTGGTGGGGATTGCACCCGCACCCCGTGGAGTTCCTCAAATCGAAGTCAGTTTTGATATTGATGCGAACGGCATTGTCCATGTATCCGCCAAGGACCTGGGTACTGGTAAAGAGCAGAAAATTCAGATCACGTCATCCAGTGGTCTGGACGAATCCGAAATCGATAAAATGGTGCAGGAAGCAGAACTGCATGCTGAAAGCGATAAGCAGAAGCGGGAGTTTATCGATCAGAAAAATCATGCCGATTCGTTAGTCTACCAGAGTGAAAAACTCCTGTCTGAATCTGGTGATAAAATTTCCGACGAAGATAAGTCAGCCATCGGATCCGGGATCGAAAGTCTGAAACTGGTGCTGGAAGGTGAAGATCTGTCAGCGCTGAAGGCAGCTATTGAGACATTGAATCAGGCTCTGCATAAGGCATCTTCGGCCATGTATCAGGATGCTGGCAATCAACAGGAGCCCAATGCTCAACAAAACGGTGGGGAGACCGACGCCAAGAAGGATGAAAATGTGGTAGACGCTGATTTTGAGGAAGTAGCATAACCGCTGAGGTCTACAGGGATTCAAAAAAAGCCGGCAGTGATGATGCCCTGCCGGCTACATGGCACTGTAGATCATTTTTCTTAACCAGTTGTGCGCGGGATCGATGTTCATGGCTTCATGCCAGTACTGCATCACCGGTATTTTCGGGAGTGCAAGGGGTGGTTGCAGCGTCCGCAAAAAGGTGATGTCCAACGCTTCCGCCAGTTTTCGGGGCAGGGTGACCAGATAAGGGGTGTCCCTCAAGATCTGGGGAATAACCAGAATATGGGGCACTTGCAAGACGACATTCCGCTTGACCCCTTGTTTCCTGAGACTTTTTTCCAGCCTGTCTTTTTTGCCGCTTGGAGCGAAAATAATATGCGAAGTGGCCTGATACATCTCCAGGGTCAATTCGTTTTTGATCTCCTGATGATCACTACTCACCATACAAACAAACTCATCCTCAAACAGCTTCTGCTGAAAAATTCCCGTATTGACATCCTTGTTGCCGATGATCAGATCAAAAGCGCCTGAATCTAGACCATATTGAGAGTCTGAAGTGGCTGGGGCGAGAATCTCAAGTTTGACAAGGGGTGCCTGGAGCGACAACAGTCTCATCAAAGGTGGCAGTATGACGGTTTCACAATAGTCCGACATGGAGATTGTAAAGGATCTTTCCAGTTTTGCCGGGGAAAATCGATCTGGCAGGATCAGCACATCCTGGATGTTTTTCAACGCCATCTGAATGGGTCCTGCCAGCTGTTGCGCCCGGGGTGTCGGTCGCATTTTGTTAGAGGTGCGGACAAAAAGCGGGTCGTCGAAAAGATTTCTGAGTCGATCCAGGGCGTGGCTGATGGCGGACTGGGTTCTGCCCATCCGCTCTCCGGCTCTGGTGATACTCTGCTCCTGGTAGATGCAATCGAAGATCAGCAGGAGATTTAGATCGATATTTTTAAGATGAATCGTTTTCATGAGTTAAATTACTATAATTAATTGGACTCATTTTCTGGAACAGAATATCCTCTAAGTATCTGGTGACGAAATTACAAATCGGAATCGGCTTTTCCAGCCGTAGAGAATCAGAAGTAAAAGCAGGTCGTATCAAATTAGTTGGATAAAAAGACATTATGACGCATGCCGATGGGTCCGTGAACCCGGAAAGGAACATAACGATGATTAGTGAAGAAAGAGGATAAATATGGCAAAAACTCTCTATGAAAAAATCTGGGAAAAACATCTGGTGGTTTCAAAACCCGGTGCGGTCTCAATTATTTATGTGGATCAACATCTCGTCCACGAAGTCACCAGCCCGCAGGCGTTTGAGGGTCTGCGGCTGAACAAACGCAGAATTCGGCAGCCCGGCAAAATCATTGCGACGCTGGATCACAGCATTCCGACCCAGAACCGTCATCTGCCTATCCCCGACCCTATTGCAGCTGAACAGGTCGAGACCCTGAAGAAGAACTGCCGGGAACACAATATCAAACTCTTTGATCTGTCTAACCCGGCCCAGGGAATAATACACGTCATCGCTCCAGAGCAGGGCTTTATTATGCCTGGCATGGTCATTGTTTGTGGAGACAGCCACACAGCTACGCACGGAGCCTTTGGAGCGCTGGCTTTTGGTATTGGGACCTCGGAGGTGGAACATGTATTTTCGACCCAGACGATGCAGCAGAACAAATCAAAAACCATGCGTGTTCATTTTGACGGTGATTTGCCGGCCACATCCACTGCTAAGGACATGACCCTGGCAGTGATTGGAAAAATAGGCACAGCCGGCGGCACCGGATATGTGATCGAATATACAGGAGAGGCCGTCACACGCTTGTCTATGGAGGGACGTATGACGCTGTGCAACATGGCCATCGAAAGTGGCGCCCGGGCGGGAATGATCTCCCCGGATGAGACCACGTTCGCCTACCTGAAAGATAAACCCAATATGCCTGCAGGCTCCCAATGGGATCAGGCAGTGGCCGCCTGGAAACAATTAGCGTCGGATTTTGATGCGACCTTTGACGAGAATGTCGTTATTTCTGCAAAGGATATCGTCCCCCAGGTGACGTGGGGAACTTCACCGGGGCAGGTGACCGGGATCGATAAGAATGTGCCCTCACCAGATGATTTCTCTGACCCGGAAGAGCAAGAGTCTTGTCGCAAAGCCCTGATTTATATGGGCTTGAAGGGGGGAACCCCGATGACAGAGATTGCCATCGACCACGTCTTCATCGGATCGTGCACCAACAGTCGTATCCAGGACCTGCGGGCAGCAGCCCGGGTCGTTAATGGTAAAAAGGTAAGTGAATCTGTGACCGCCATTGTCGTTCCCGGCTCAGGGATCATCAAAGAGCAGGCGGAAACGGAAGGGCTGGATAAAATTTTCATCAAGGCTGGTTTTCAATGGCGGGAACCCGGATGTTCCATGTGTCTGGCAATGAACGATGATGTGCTTAGACCTGGTGACCGATGTGCATCCACATCAAATCGTAATTTTGAGGGAAGGCAGGGAAAAGGCAGTCGTACCCATCTTCTTTCACCTGAAATGGCAGCAGCGGCGGCCATCTCCGGAAAACTTGTCGATGTCAGATTCATCCAATAGACTCATCAACCTTACAGGAAAAACGTCATGGAACCGTTAATAGTACATGAAGGGATAGCAGCCCTTCTGGATAGAACCAACGTGGATACAGATCAGATCATACCCAAGCAGTTTCTTAAAAGAGTCAGTCGTTCCGGCTACGGTGCCTTTCTGTTTTATGATTGGCGCTTTCTTGAAAACGGCAGTGATAATCCGGATTTTGAGCTGAACAAGCAAGCCTTCCAGGGAGCGTCCATCCTGGTGGCCGGAGATAATTTTGGTTGTGGATCTTCCCGGGAGCACGCTCCTTGGTCCATTCTCGACTATGGGTTTCGTGTTGTGGTGTCCACCAGTTTTGCCGATATTTTTTATAGCAACTGTTTTAAAAACGGCATCCTTCCGGTAGTCATCGAAGCGGTAGATCTGTCGCGCCTCATGTCGGAAATCAGGGAAAATGAAGGAGTGCAGTTCAAAGTCGATCTGGCAGCACAACAATTGAGCACGCCAAAAGGGACGACAGTCCGCTTTGACGTAGACGAATTTCGTAAGGAGTGTCTGCTTAAAGGCCTGGATGATATTGCCTGGTCGATGCAGTTTGACTCAGAGATCAGCGAGTTTGAAGAGAAGCAACGCTCATCTGAACCCTGGCTCTGGTCCAGCTGATTCTGTCAGGTGATCACAACTGAGTTGACCCTATCGGGAAAAGGAGTGTGGCTATTCCCTTCCCGCTTCCAGTTCAATCTTGAAATCCCCGCTATTAAGCTCACCGATCTTGAAACAAGCGAATTCATCATGATCCCCTCTGCAGGGCGAGCTGAATAGTTACGTTCGTATTTCGTGGTGTAACTTTATCAGATTGGATATGAATATACAGTATTATTAATTGATTAGGTCTTGATGAGGTTCCTGCTGATCGGATTTCCGCTGATTTGCTTCGACAGGGTGGGAAAATATTTTTACAATACTGAGATATTTCAAATTTGTGATGCAGTCGTAGATTTTAGATGTTCAGAACTGTTTTACTCAAAATAGATCACTGATCAGGGGAAGTAGATGACAACCAAAGCGGTACTCTTTGATTTGGACGGGACCTTGTTGAATACGTTGGAAGACCTGGGAATGTCAGCCAATCGTATGCTGGCAGCGCGGAACTTTCCCCAACACCCGATGGACGCATACTGCTATTTTGTTGGGGAAGGGGCCTTGAACCTGGTTACGCAGACACTGCCGGAAGCAAACCGAACAGAAGAGACGATCACTGCCTGCCTGAAGGAATTTCTGGATGACTACGAACTCAACTGGAAAGAGAAAACCCAACTCTACATGGGAATTGCAGACATGTTGGACTATCTGCAGGGAGAGGGTTATCGTTTGTCGATTCTGTCGAATAAGCCCCAGGATCCGACCCAAAACTGCGCGGATGAGTTTCTGTCCCGCTGGCGGTTTGAAGAGGTTTGGGGCAAGAGAGAAGGCATTCCGCGCAAACCGTCTCCTGAAAGTGCACTGAAAATTGCTGAGATCATGGGGCTCTCCCCTGCCGAAATTCTCTATCTGGGGGATACCCGGATCGACATGGAAACCGCCAACAGTGCCGGCATGTTCCCGGCAGGCGTGCTTTGGGGGTTTCGAGATAAAGAGGAACTGCTCGCATCCGGTGCCAAAGCCTTGCTCAAAACACCCATGGATATAGTTGATGTGTTGTCCATGCGCTGACAGGCACAACGGAGAATGAAATTGAATTCTCGGAACATGCCGCCGTGCCTGTTATGAATCCCTTTCAGCAGAGAGACCATCTAAAAACTTGTCTATGCAACTGAAACGGCTCCATACCAGACACTTTTGTGTTGTTATTCTCATGTAGATAAATCAGAAAACTGTTCAGTATGAAAAAAATGAAACTAGCTGTTATCTCCGATTCCCATTACGCGATCGATCAACTTGAAAAACTACTCAAATTCCTGAAGCGGGAAAAGATTCAGCATCTTGCCCACGCCGGGGATCTGGTGACAAAGGGAGTGGGGGATCTGTTTCGGCAATTTCCGGAGATCAATTGCTATATCGCCATCGGCAATTGCGATTATGGGGAAGAACTTGTGACATTAAATAATCTACCCCATGTGATGATCGATACGGTGGTCCAATTTGAGCTGGAAGGGAAACATTTTGCTATCTCCCACCAGGATGGTATAGCGCAGAGAGCATTGACGGGCCAGTCTGTCGATGTATTCTTTCACGGCCATACCCATATCACGCGCATCGATGATCATTTACACCCCATGATCATCAATCCTGGATCCTTGATGGACGGTCACGGCTTTCTGTTGCTTGATGTTCCGTCTCTGAAAATTGATCGCCGGTTCAGGTTTACCTGACAACTTGATTTCCGGAAGCTGAATTGATATTATTCATCTCTTCAGGTTAAATACCCGAATATCATTATCATCAGGGTGAATGCTGTTTTGCGATGTGAAATCCATACCTGTCTCTGGGGATCCTCGTTTGAAATCCATTGGTTGTTGGAGATAAGTCCAATGAACGGAAATGTAACTAGATATCAAATCTTACAGATCAAGTGGGTTTCTATCGTACTGATATTGGGGTATCTGGCAGTTTCATTTCCTCAGTCGATGTTTGCATTTGAGTTTGAACGTCGACGGGATCAGTTTATTGACACGCCGGGCTATTTGATCTTGCCCGTGCCATACAGTTATCCGGGAATCGGTGAGGGAATGGTGTTGGTTGGTTATGCCGGCAATGCCTTTGAAACAAAGTTGGATGCTATTTTGCTGGCGTTTAATGGAGATGCGGAGGGCTATTATTTGATCCTGAACGAGATGTTTCTCGTCAATGAACTGATGTATTTTAACGCCAGCCATATGAACATCTCCAAGTTTGGTGTGATGATGTTCGAGCAACGGGGCATGGAGACGGAAAAAGAGGATTATAATAACTTCGTCGGGGATAAATACCAACAGTCAAGAGCCCAGGCGGTCTTCACGTTGTTCGATCGACGACTGGAGTTCTGGTATGCCATGGATGAGTGGGCTGCCCGAGCAACTGATATCTATGATTCCGAGGAAGTTATAATAGCCCATTATGATGATCCTGAAGAGATGCTGACGAAGTCAACGTCCTATGGTGTACAACTCGATTTAACGGATGATCGGACAGATCCCAGAAGTGGGTTACGCCTTAAAAGCGCAACCGCTCGCTATCCGGCACAGAAGAGCGGTGATCCTGATTTCAACGTTCTGTCATATAGTGCGACGCTGTATATCCCGATCCTGGATGACAGCACCTGGGTTTTTCATTACTTCCGCTCCGATGCTAAGGTGAATACAGAAGGAAATACGGACTTAGCCGTCATCGCGGCGGAAAAAGGGATCGCTGTCTGTCTCTTAAATCCCGATCCCCTGGCTCAACAGGTCTGCCAGGCAGCATTTTTGGCGGATGCTCAGAATACGGCTAATAAAAACAAGTATGGATCTTCTGAAAGCCTGGGTGGTGCCTATCGACTTCGGGCCTATCCGGAAGGTCGTTATAAAGGCGCCCATACCGAACTGCGCGGAACAGAATTCCGCTGGAATTTCAGTACGGAAAAATCCCAGATCGATCTCTATTTTTTGAAGGATATTGTCCACGCAGTGCAGCTCGCCCTGTTCTGGGAAGAAGGGGCGGTTTCGGAAACCGAGGAGACCCTGGGCGACATCACGCGGTCGTCTTACGGGGCTGGATTTCGCTTTGTGGCTGAATCTGGAAACGTCTATCGTTTGGATTGGGCAGCCGGTGATGAAGGATCTCAATTGACAGTACTATTTCAGTATCCCTGGGGTGAATCCGATTAGCGAAGGGATTTATTCATATTTCATCCCACCTTAAAGCAACACAGGTCTTTGATGAATGTCAGAAATAAAGAAAAGTTAACGACAACAGCTGAGATTGTGGTTCCCCTACTGATTATGGTGGTGGGAACGCTTTTCTGTTTGTTCACTGACTTTGATCTCGAGCTGTCGAAACGGTATTTCGATCCCATAAAAGACGATTGGCCGGCCCGTCACCAGCCACTGGTCGATCTCAGTTATCACTGGGGAACTGGTTTCAGCGGCATTGTTGCTTTTTGGGCTCTGTTTCATCTTTTCGCGTCCTATATTCACCCCCGTTTTTTGGTGAAAAGAGGCATTGCCCTCTTTCTTCTACTCAGTATCCTGATAGGTCCGGTGTTGCTGGTAAACGGTGCCAAGGATACCTGGCGCAGACCGAGACCCAGGGAAACAGTGGAGCTGGGAGGCAGTCACCCATACCGAAAGGTCCTGGAAATATCCCATCGCAGATTCAGAGGCAAATCGTTTCCGGGTGGACATGCCAGCGCCGGCTTCATCCTGGTCATGTTCTATTTTCTCTTCAAACCCAAGGGTCGGAAGTGGGCGGGTTTGGCGCTTCTGTTCGGTATCGGCTGGGGAACCTGGCTGAGTTATGTCCGCATTGTTCTTGGGGGACATTTTTTCTCGGACAATTTGTATGCCTTTGGACTAAATTGGTTTTTGGTGTGGTTTTTATATTACAAATGGTATCTGCCCTACCAGGAAAAACATCGCGATCGGCCTCGTTTTCTGCCGTCCCGTCGCAGGTACGTGGTAGGGATCTCTTCATTACTTTTGGGGTCGATGCTGCTGGCTCTCCCGTTTTTGATCAGCAAGCCCTATCGTATTGACTATCCGGATCGGATCATCGACCTGAGAGCTAAGCCCGAAACGCTTACCATTAAAGTGCGTGCAGAAAAGGGGGATATTATTGTTCTGCATGGGCAACCGGGGCAAATAGCCATCAGAACCTGGATCAGCGGTCAAGCTCTACCTGATATACAGGCCGAAAGGGAGATGACGGTCACCGAAGAATCCGATCAGTGGCAGATAAACTACACCGTTTCTCCTTCAACCCCGTTTTTTTTAGAGTATCAAAGCCATACTGCGGTTTATGTTCCCAAGGACCTGAACGTCAATTGGGATCTTTTCACCCAGCTGGGTGAGGTAATGAGGGACGATTTGAAGGTAAAACGTTAGGTGTGGAACAGAAATTTTCTCCATCTCAAAAAGGGTTAGAGAAGAGAACACTTCCCAGTTTTTGTCCAACTATTATTTTTTTCAGAGGTTCTATGAGTTTAAGACGGTTACTCAACAATTCAATTTTGAAGTCAAGCAGCTATCAGATTATCAAAACAGATCCTATTCTAAAGAAGCACGAAGAAAGTGTCTTGAGCCTGGATCTGGAATTTATCGTAACCCACAAACTTGCCTCCACCAACGATTTCTTCTTTATTCAAATCGGTGCAAATGACGGAATTGGAAATGATGCCATCTATCCATTGGTGAAAAAGTACAAACTACGCGGCGTTGCTCTTGAACCGCAAAAAGATATTTTTACGGTTCTCGATAAAAACTATGCTGACGAAAAACAGGTTACCTGTGTCAACAAAGCGATTCATAATGATTTAAAAGAAATGCAGCTATACAAAATTGACAGCCAGGGCGATTTAACCGGTCTGCCGATCTGGGCAACCCGTATCGCATCTTTTGACAAACAGGTGATTGAAAGCCATCGAAAACATATTCCGGATATTGAAAAACGTATTATCCAGGAAACAGTTCACTGCATTTCATTAGATAATTTGCTGGTCGAACAGAACGTGCCACAGATAGATCTGCTGCAAATCGACGCTGAGGGGTATGACTACGAAATCATCAAAATGATCGATTTTCAAAAAATCAAACCTTCCATCATCCGCTATGAGCACAAACACTTGAGCAAACAGGATTTTGATGCGTGCCTTGAATACCTCATTCAGAACAGCTACCGCATACTAAACGAAGGATCTGATATAACGGCGTATTTAGGTTAGAGACCTGTTTTGCGTACTTCAGATGCACAGGGAGATGTCATTTCATAGAACTTGAGCTTTTGAGTAATAATCACATTTGGGGCGGGCTTATCCTCGGGGACGCTTTTGAGTTACACATTCAGTTAATCTACTGAAGTCATGATCGATCTGTTATTGAACGGATTGGGAGTGGTTAAGAAAATCAACCCTTAGAACATCCACCCGACATTGAGGATAAAAGAACCCCAAAGACGTGCCTGAGATCCTACCGGGTCGTCGGTGGTAAATGTTTCTTTGAAATCAATGGCGGTAACAGTTTCGCCACTATTATCAAACCCGAAATGATATTCCCGTGACAAAACCGACTGTAACGCCAGCCAATCGAAACCGATAGTCCAATGATTGTTCAGGAACCACTCGTTCCCGATTCCAAAAGTCATAGTTCGGGTGCTGGAAGTCAGATATGCCTCGTTGGTTCCCCCAAAGTCGGAATCATAAAAACTAAGTGTTCCGGAAAGATCGATCTCATGAGTTGCTATCAGGGCATAAAAAGAGTTCCCAAAATATTTTCGAATGACAAACCCTGTCCGTGTTAATTCCAGATTTGTATTCTTCACACTGTAACCTGGCAAAGGGGCATCCTTGTCAAAGCCGTATTCATACATCAGAGCTGTGTCATACTTGAGGTACATACCAGCTCTTTTGATATTATAGAAATACCGGTTATCTTGGAGCGACCATCGTGTGTAGCCAATAAATAATTTATCAGCTTTCCGGATTTTCCCAGATATCTGCCACGGCTGAACTTCTTTTTTAACAGTCTGAATTTTTGGTATCGGGGCTACTTCTGTCTTAATTTCTTTTTGCGGTTCGTCGGGTTTCAACTCAATTTCCGAATTTGAATCTGCAGCAGGTTCCAAATCACTGAGGGAGATGTCCGCCGTCTCCTGCTGTTTTTCAGGTGCTTCCTCTTTTTTATTCTTTTGTCCCGGGTAATTGGACGAATACCATTGTATCTGATTCGAAAAAGGGCTGATTCGTCGATTAGCGCACCCATTTAAGAGTATGGAGAGGCAAAATACGGACAGTAATAAGATCAGGAAGTCTCTCCTGCTGTTGTTTAACGAGCCCTTAGAATCTGAATCCATTTGTTAAGATAGAGTCTTTCCGTTGCATTTATTCACTCTTTTTTTTAGCTTGTCGATCTATTCATTAATTGTGTCAATGGTTTCGGTCAAGAGCTTTTTTACTTCTTTCAATCCAATTCGAATGTTAAATTTTGTTTGAAGAAGAAGATATCAGGACAATCGATTGTCTACAAACGGATAAGTGGAATGAAGAAATGCGGGTTTGCGGCGGATGTGTCTTTTTTGAAAATGAGATTTTCGGGGTGTCTGAGCCCTTTATTTTGCTGGTGGAACCGGGATCGAACCGGCATTAAGAGTAATTAGGTGACAAGGAGTAATTAGGTGACAGCATACCTAATTATTAAATTGGTATGCTGTCACCTGATTTGTCAGAAATAGATACGGAGGTATGGTTGACGATCCATTTTTATTACGTTATAATTCTTACATAAACAAAAGGGGGCATATTATGGATAAGATCCTTTCAGCTCGGGTAGATGAAGAGATAATTCAAAAGATCAGTTTAATAGCCAATGAGTTGAAAACAACAAAAAAATCGGTTATTGAAAATGCTATTAAGGAATATGCAGATAAAATTGGAAAAGAAGAGAAAATTGATGTCCTTGAAATGACCTTAGGCGCATGGAACAGGGGTGAGACAGCTGATGAAACCATTAATTCCATTAAGAGTACATTTAGACAATCAATGGTAAGGCATCAGAAATGAGAGCATACATTGATTCAGACGTTTTAATCTGGCATTTGAGAGGGGAGCGAAAAGCCTCTAAGCTGATTCGAAAACTGAGGGATGCGGAAAAGTACGAGCTTTGGATTGGTGCCATGCAAAGAGCGGAGATTGTTTTTATTATGCGGCCAGAAGAGGAGGCTGCGACAAAGCTTTTTTTATCCCAGTTTAAAACAGCCACTGTAGATCAAACCATTATCGACCAAGCCGGTCAGCTATATCGCAAATGGAATCCAAGTCATGGAGTCGATATCAATGACACAGTTCTCGCAGCAACCGTTCTAACTACAGGCGGAAAAATTTATTGTCTCAATGTGAAACACTATCCTTTTAAGGATATAGCTGTACAAAAAGCCTGGTAGGATTCACTATTGCTATTGCTATTGCTATTGCTATTGCTATTGCTATTGCTATTGCTATTGCTATTGCTATTGCTATACATCGTCGTCTGACTGCTTGAGACGGAAGTAGGAGTGCTGAAGGGCTTACCTGAATAGACATATTCCGGCGTTTCAAAAAAAACAGATAGGAAAAATCACAGTTTTTACCAACTGATTATGGCAAGGAATGAGGCAAGTAACTTTGTCTGACATATCACAAATATGGCGGAGGTACGTAGGAATCAAAATCACCAATCATGCTGTCATATAGCTGTTTTAATGTACATTTTCAACTATATCATGGGGTACTGGGGCACTTTTGGGACACTTATTCGTTTGCTACCAGCTTCATGTGTCGTCTTTCCATCAATCTCCGTTTCCGTTCAACACCCACCTTTGCATAATGCTTCAAGGAGTCTCTTCTGGCATGGTCTGTCAGCATCTGCAACTCATCGATAGTGCCATCGTATTCATTGATGAACTGTGTGCAGGAACTGTGTTTCGTCCCTTCATATAGCTCAATTTCTATCTCACTCTCCTTACATGCCTTGTTCCATAGCTTATTGAGAGCTTCCGGCATATATCCGCCATGGTTTAACCGTGACCGTGGGTTTTTGAAAATAAATTCATCCGGGCCATCGTTTGTGTTCCTCCTTATCTCCTGGATAATGGGCAGAAAGGCGCTATCACAGGGAATGATATGGGATTTACCTGTTTTTGTCTTCTCAACCAGTATACGCTTTGAATATGACCTCCTGATATGGAAGGTTCGATTAACCTCGTCCCAATCTGACCATTTCAACACACATACCTCTGAGGGCCTTCTGTAGTGGTACTTCAACCAAAGTATTGGAGCACGATGTTCTTCAGGGATTGAGTTGATCACATTCATTTGTTCTTCTTCATACATCCATTTAAAATCAGGCTCCTTCAGGTCATAGTCTCCTTTCTTGGGGAAGGGGGGCATTGCAGGAATCCGGTTACATCGATACGCATAATCCAGCATAGTATGCACACAGTTTAGGATATTGTACTGACTCTTGCCCGTGAGCGTGATGGAGTTTTTAAGTTTGGTCAGCGTATCCAATTGAATCTCATGCAGCATCACCTGATTCTTTTCAAAAAAGGGCTTTATCCAGTTGTTCCAGTAAGACTCATACCCTTTAGTTGTCCCTGGCGATTTGCTGGGTTTAACCACTTCTTCCATCCATTCATTGTAAAACTCAGCAACATCTGTCCATCCTTTACCAGTAAACTCTTCAATACGAAACGTGCACAACCCCTGCTGATACTGCTCAACCCGACCCTGGATTATGGCAAGACACTTCCGGGCAATGCGCTCGTCATACATCTTCTCTCCCTTGTAACGCCTGATTTTATGCCGTTTACCTTTCCAGAAAAACGAGACCACCCAACTTCCCCGATCTTTTTCGAATGAAATTGACCCTTTCATACACACCTCTCCATCAGTTTTTGATAGTGACATTGTATGTTGGGGGAGTTGCATTGTCAAAGTAATTGTATATGTTTACAGATAGTTAAGCTAAAACCAATATTTCATTTATCCAAATATCATGAACAAGAAATTTCCAAAGACCTTGGTGTGGATACAAAAGCATACCCAAGCGTTCTGCTTTTTCTCTGATCGCATTTAGGTTTTTGGTTTTTTCTGTTGCATAAACACCTCATTCAAGTATTATAAAATTAGGGAAAGATACAAAGGACTAGGCTTGAGTATCTGTTCTTTACCCTCTAATATTCAATACGATTTTTTTTAATTTTCATGCAAAAATAGTTTAGTATCCAAGAGTTGTTATCATAAACTTCCAATATTTCAAATGGATATGAGGGTGAATATTTTATTAAAACTTTGGATTGAAGTTCCTTATATTGAAGTTATCATTCTCATGCCAACATCAATCGTTTCAATTTATGATTGTTTCACCACAAATCCAAAACGTTTTGAGGTGATATGTGGCTCCAAGTACTTTAAGGAAAAGGTAATTTATAAAGCTGGGGAGTACTAGAGGGGGTGTTATGAATATAGTTGGGCGTTTATCGAATTATTAGGGGTGTGGATCGATTTTATCACTGCATATTTAGATTATTTTATCGAATAGTATTTGTATCTCAGAAAACGCTGACAGGCTGTTAGCTGCTCTTTTCAACAATCGTTTGGTTTCATCTATGTTGCCCTTATCCATCTCTTCAACGCTCTCACGAATATTATCACGAACAGTATTCGCCCAAATCCCATATCTGCTTACCGTCGCATCACCTTCTTCGGCTTGATTTAATGCCGCACTATCTGGCTATAGGCATAGATATATAGCCTGAGAATTGAAAAATCCATTCTGACAGACCCAAAGACCCGACCGTACACATCAACCATAAAGCCATTCGATTTCAAGCTGAATTTTCGACTTGTACACGTTGCCATTGGCCGCAAAAGAGGGCGGTATACCGCCTGATCGATGGGCTTGCTTCAATGGAACTATGTGCTCGTACTTTTTATCAGAAAGAGTAGTTTCACGGACATCATACAAGTGAATGCAGCATTTACCACATTGCTAACATTTGGTAGCTTTTTTCATTCTTCAATATATCTAAGAAGCTTTTGCAATTCAGATATAATATCGATTTTTCTTTGGTCAACAGCCTCTCTGTTAGCAACCTTTATGATGTCTATCGCTGTTTTGATCGGCCCTAAAAAATCACCATATATGTCTCTTTTAAAATCTCGAAAGATTTCCTCTATTGCTTTTTCCCTGATACTTGGAGGTATGCTGTATTCCATATCTCCCTTTAATACAATTTTATTTTCCCTTTTTTTTTCATTAATTTTTATATCGTCGATATTCAACATTTTTTCCCTTAAATATATTCAACAAATTGTTTAAATATTCGTACGTGCATCCAAAATAGAATTGGTGACTTATATCCTATTCATTTCTGCTAGTTTTCGGTAATGAGCTCCTAACGAGGTTAGTCGACAACCAGTGGAACCGATTGCTGCGTAATACATATGATCAGCATCGACAGGTGTGACCAAACCATGCCTATTACAGGTTTGAAGCTCCTTGAATATCTTGGTGTTTTCGGTATTGACTGGGATTTCTTCATATTCCTTTGGAACATTCTCTCTGTCAGGTTCGAATGATGGATCAAGTGCAAAGGTGCTCGTTGCATCGGGAAAATAATCAGGCAAGCGGCGCAATGTTTCCTTAGGGATTTTAGGGCTAACTTCTCGAAGTGTGATAAATGATTGCACATTAGCCTTGTAAATAGGACGTTGTTCCCATGGTCCTAAAGTCTGATCAACATGAGCATATAACGATGCTGGTGTTATCCGCCCACAGATGTCAGCCGAGCTACCAGAAAGCCCATCGAGAAGAATACTGGTGAACAATCCATGCCCGTCGTCTTCTCCTGCTGTTTCATTGCGGTGACAGGCAGTCAGAATCGTTACTCCAGTTCCAATTGCTGCTATCTGATCATTCCCAATAGCTGGAATCTCGCCCGCAAAACCAGAATGACAGCTATCAAGTACAATAATCGTTGATTTGATTCTCGGATAAGCTCTATTTGCGAGTCCCAAAATTTCTGAGAGAGATATCCCCCAAGCCCCTTTACCCCCATCTTGACTTACGATGTAACCGGCATTTGTCTCTTGGTTAATAATTCCGTGTCCTGCAAAATAGAAGAGAGCTGTATCTGCATCTCCTTCGAACAACTTAGAAAGGGCCGTACTTATTACTGATGAGGTAACTCTGTCTTCGTTACTTGTTATAAGTCGGTTTGAGAAATTCGGCGATCCATCTCCATTTCTTTCAAGAGTATTAGCAATAGCTACTGCATCGTTCACACATCCACCTAATGGACTTGTCGGGTAATCATCTATACCGATTAATAATGCCTTTTTCATGACTTCTCCTTATCAAAGATCAAATTGAATGCTTCCGAATTGCGTCAACAATCGATTTGCTTTGCCATTTCACAATAGCATCTGCATTGTCTTTTACAATTTTAGATGTTTTCTCAGAAGCCCAGGGTTCTATTGCGATTATCGGCTTATTAAAAACGTTTTTTGATATTTGTATCTCTTTATTAATCCATTTGGAGTAAGAACTATAAACTCCGGCTAGCATCACAACACA
>Ga0233437_1002382_pt1 | contig 28638 bp, 26 predicted proteins | sample SI_122_August201_FD_182714 | JGI IMG/M metagenome (GOLD analysis project Ga0233437, IMG submission 182714) | Seawater microbial communities from Saanich Inlet, British Columbia, Canada - SI_122_August2016_200_MG | ecosystem: Environmental > Aquatic > Marine > Inlet | place: Canada: British... | reverse complement strand
GTTAAGTTAATGACATTGGCTCAGCGCCAAGCTGGCCCCATAGTTTAGCCGCGCAATGTTTGGAAAAGCTGGGTATGAGGAAATAGGCAATTACCTGGATCAGTTTCAAGAAATGATCGAGCCTATGCTGATGGAACAGGCAAAAAAAGAAATGGCCGAAGATATTAGGTTAGATCAAGATGAAGCGGTCGAACGACTAAAACAAAAGTAAATTAAAAAGTCCTGGAGGAGCAAACCAAAATTTTGACTCCTTAATGATATGGTGGATTCATTCAAAAGCTGTAGGAGGGGGGTCGAGAAGTACCGTCATTTTTGACCTTCACAGCTCGTTCATATACACATCCTTAATCTCTTGAGGCTGAATACACAAATAATCCAGGGTCTGTTTCTGGCTGGAGTGATTGAACATGACCATTAAAGCAAAATTATTGCAAAATCTCCTCTCAAATGCTTCAACTCCTGAATTATCAACACTTAAGGCCTGCTCTCCTACTTAAACTTTTAGTTTAAGTAGGAGAGTAGTCTAAGGTTGTTTGTCGGACAAATACTTGATTTAGGATTATTCGGGTTAATAGCTGAGTAATTTATTCAATACCATAATACAGCATTCACTGATTTATTAAACATTCCTCTAATACTACAATATCAGGACGTTTAATAAGCCAATCAAAGAAGCGAAATTGGTATGACGAGCGGAAAAAACGTCTCATTTCCATCTGGAAGTGTTGATTTCGAAGACTTTGACAAGAATTTACTTTTTAAGCCACACAGGCATTTAGTGGGTAAGTGATTTCGAAAAAGCATTAATGACAATGACGCCTAAGATTATTAAACCCATGCCAAAAACTGCAGGAGTATCAAGTATTTCTTTATATAATATCGCTCCAAATATTGCGATGAGTACAATTCCGACTCCTGACCAAATTGCGTATGTAATGCCAACTGGAATTGATTTCATCGCGAGCGTCATGAAGTAAAATGAAACAATGTAACTGAACGCCACAATTATAGATGGCCAAAGTTTAGTGAACTCATTTGTTGCTTTCAATGCAGTTGTGCCGACAACTTCTGCGATTATAGCTACAGCTAAGAATATGTAATGCATAGCTCAGAAAAAGAAATATGTTGGTGGGTAAGTCAAAAATGCAAGTTATTCCGAATCCTTGCATATTGATGTTTCGTAAACAGTCGTTAAAGCTTATATGAAAGACCTGGAAAATTACAGCACATTACACAAGAACACACTATTTCTCAAATTTCTAGGGAGCATTAAAATGACAGGAACATCTGAGCCGACTAAACTGAGAAACAAATCCATCCCGAAATCTGTATTTCAGACGGATTACCTGTCTTAAATATCGTCAATCCAAGAGCGAGTGAAGAACCAGATATAGTCAAAAATGTTTCCCGAATCAGTATCTTTTTTTTTACATTCTGGTATATCATTTGCAATTTAAAACCAGTCGTATGATCCGGTTATACAGGCACCTTGAAGGAACAATTTTCAATAAGATATAATGGAGAGTAGTCATGTCAGATACAGACATCTTTGAACCGACTGAGTCTACCTTTGATCGATTTACACCCTACGCCGGTATCCCAACCTGGTGCGAATATCCCCATTCTCAGCAGGCGAAGGATATTAAAAAAGCCGATATTGTAGCTGTTGGCGTTCCGTTTGACATGGGAGCAAGTAATCGGCCTGGAGCCAGATTCGCTCCGCGAGCCATGCGGGACAATTCAAAATATGCTATTGAATACAATACAGTTTATCCATGGGACTATGATATTCAGAATGAGTGTAAGATGATTGATTATGGCGATTTAAGCGGATTCTGTGGCTCAGGAGCCACAGAAAGGATGCTGGAGAGAACAAGCAGCCATGCTGATCGCATTTACAAATTGGGGGCTTTCACCTTGGCTTTAGGGGGAGATCATACAATACCCTACGGATTTGTCAGAGCAGCTTCTGCTAAATATGGAAAACTGGCCATTCTTCACTTTGATTCTCACCAGGATTCAGCAGACAGTGAAACAATCGGTGTAGTGTGCCATGGAACATTCAGCTCGGATTTGGCGCGGGAAGGTCGTGTCGATACCGGCAAGTCGGTGCAAGTGTTTCAGCGAACCCTTGCTCCGAATGAGCATGGTTATCATATCATTGATGCGTTTAAAGCGATAGAGATGGGGCCGGTTAAACTGGCAAAGGCAATTAAAAAAGTAACTGGAGATACGCCGGTATATATTACGTTTGACATTGATGCGTTTGATGGCGCCGTGGCACCGGCTACCGGAACCCCAGTTCCGGGAGGGCCGGATGCATATTTTGTCAGACGGTTACTGTTTGAGTTGGACGGTTTGAATGTGGTTGGGGCAGATATTGTTGAAGTGGCACCCAACTATGACGGTCCTGCCCAACCCACCGTGAACCTGGCAACATTTGTCGCCTTGGACTTGATGTATCTGATGTACAACACCCGAAAACGTATGGGAATCAATATTTAAATGTTCACCCGATACAAGCGCATTTTCCGATAAAGGGTGGCCCGACAAACCCCCAGGTCTTTTGCTGTCAGATTTCGTTTTCCCTTGTTCCGGATGAGCGCTTTTTCGATATCTTCTTTTTCTTCCAGCTCCCACGGTTTTAGGCCGAATTCCGGATCAATGGATGCCTTGGGTAAAGCTGCCTGATTTTGAGCTACCGTGTTCCTTTCTATTTCAGTGTTGCCGACAACTGCGTTTTCGCTCTTGGGGTAAAAGACTTTCGATGGGAAATCGTCCGGCTCCAGAGTTGAGCCATTGGACATTGCCAGTGCATGTTCAATACAGTTTTCCAGTTCACGCACATTTCCCGGCCAGTTGTAATCCAGCAGTATTTGCTGGCTGGCCAGATTGAGGACCTTTTTTGACTGCTTGTTACGGCTTGAATGTTTGGCAATGAAATGCCTGGCAAGAGGGATAATATCATCCATCCGTTGTCGTAAAGGAGGTATGACAATCGGAATAACGGCCAGACGATAGTAAAAATCCCTGCGATATTTTCCTTGATTGGCCAACTGTTCCAAATCCTGATGAGTTGCCGATATGACCCTGACATCAATTGGGAATGTTTTATCTCCACCAACCGGTCTGACTTCTCTTTCCTGCAGAACCCTTAACAGTTTTACCTGCAACACGGGACTCAGATCTCCAACCTCATCCAGAAACAGTGTTCCTCCGTCTGCCTGCCGAAACAACCCGATGTGATCTGCCGTCGCTCCGGTAAAGGCACCCTTTTTATGGCCGAATAGTTCGGACTCCAGAAGTGTTTCAGGCAGGGCACCACAGTTTATGGCAATAAAAGGTTTGTTTTTACGGTCACTCTCACTATGAATGGCCCTCGCCACCAGTTCTTTGCCTACCCCGGTCTCTCCAAGAATCAGGATGGATGAGTCCACGGCAGCACATCGCAGGATCAGGTCAAAGATATTCCTCATTTGCCGACTGTCGCCCACAATCTTAAAACCAAGATTCAGGCGATTCATTTCCTGTCGAATCTGCTTTAGTTCCTGTTCTTGTTTTTCCAATTTCAAATGGTCCGTAATGTCTTTCAGTATTTCAGCATAGGCAAGTGTTTTGCCCCTACTATTGCTGATTGCTTCAATCTTTCCTTCGAATTTTCGCAATTCGCCTAAAACATTCAGTTCAATAATTTTTCTGTTCCCGGCTTTTAAATGCAGTAGCGCGTCCTGACTGCTTCCTTTTATTTCTGCGCCTTGCGGATTAGAAAGCAGTTTTGCCCCGGTAGGGCCATATATGGTAACACAGTCTCCGATGCCAAACAGGATGGTTTCAAGCATTTGCTTACCCTGTTGCAGTTCTGCCTGAATTTGTTTTTGGACCCGTAGATCTGTGCAGGTTACATATGTGGATATGTGCTCACCTTCTGCGTTTGTATTGACAGCCCCCGTAAACAACATCGGAATCTTTTCCCGGGTTTGATGATGATACCAATACCATTCAAATTGATAATATTTCTTTTCGTCTATGGATTTGTTTTTCTTCAGTTCGATTTCTAATAGTTCAACAATTTCATATAATTGCTGAAATTCCTCAGGTGAAAAATAGTCCTGTACATAATGCCCGACATACTCTTCTGCATTTGCCCCGACCATCTGCAAAAAGGTCTGGCTGACATCATAAAACAGGTAAAAGGGATCGCAGAGCATGAAACCGATATTAATGGCGTCCAGCAAACCACTGTACTGTTTTTTCCAGGAATCTATTTCAGCGTTGCTCAGTTTTGTCTGCATGCTTTTAGTCTCCTTTTTCCCAGGGTGTTGAGCCGGTTTTAATTTCAGTTGTAAAAAATTGACGCCGGCACATGAAGCCGGGCTGATCAGGTTTAGTATTCAACTCTCCGAATCGGAAACTGTCTAAATAACGTCTAACAAATGTCTAATAACAGTATAATCATATATTAGACGTTTTGAAAACCCAAGCTCTGAAATATTTTTTAACATACTGTATATACGGAACTATTCAATAAAATCCCAGTTTTGGCGTCATAATTGTAATAGACCAACCGACGAACAAACCACATCTTTGCATCTTTGAAACGACATTTGAAATATGACCAATACACCAGAGCAGCGTGAACGCCCGGCCCAGATGGATGCAGTTTTTACCGATGTGTCCCAATACGGCGATGTGCGCAACCTGGAGATGATCAAGCGCCGCCAGGATCACCTTGGCGGCAGCATTCTTTTCTATCATGATCCCATTAATATTGTACGAGGTGAAGGGGTCTGGCTCTATGACGACCTTGGGAATAAATACCTGGATTGTTATAACAATGTAGCCTCTGTGGGACACTGTAACCCGAATGTCGTCGAAGCACTAATTGCCCAGGCCAGGCAACTGAACACCCACACGCGGTATCTGCATAAAAATGTCATTGATTATGCTGAAAAGCTGTCCGGTCTGATGCCGGCTCCTCTTGAGGTATGTCTCTTCACCTGCACCGGTACCGAAGCAAATGAGCTGGCAATGAGGATTGCCAGAAGTGTATCCGGCAAGCATGGCGCTATCGTTATGGAGAGTTCCTATCATGGAAATTCAACCCTGATTACACAGATGTCCACTGCGCTTTATCCGGCAAACCTTCGCCCGGATTTTATAAAAACCGTCGAACCGCCAAACACATATCGCGGTCCGTTCCGTGAGGGGGAGCATAACGATCTGGGCAGACGTTATGCCGATCTGGTAGATGAGGCCATCGATGATCTGGAAAAAAACGGTCATGGTACTGCGGCCTTTATGTGCGACATGATATTTGATTCCCAGGGTTCCCTTTGTGCTCCTGAAGAGTACTTTCGACGAGTCTACGACAAAATCCATTCAGCAGGTGGTTTATGTATTGCGGACGAGGTCCAGCCTGGATTGTGTCGAACAGGCACCTGGTGGGGGTTTGAGAATTATGGTGTTGTTCCCGATATTGTCGTTCTGGGCAAACCCATGGGCGACGGTCACCCTGTAGCTGCTGTAGTAACCAGCAAGGAGATCATTGAGAAGTTCACCGAGTCGCAGGTTTATTTCAATACCTTCGCCGGTAATCCGGTCTCTGCTGCTGTAGGTATGGCTGTTCTGGATGAATGTCTCGATCAGAAGCTGGTGCAGAACTGTGCCGAGGTAGGGGCATATTTCAGAAAACGCCTGGAAGTGCTTGCAGAGAAGTATCCGATTATCGGTCATATCCATGGAATGGGGTTGTTTCTCGGTATTGAACTGGTACATGACCGAAAATCCAAGGAACCGGCCAATGACATCACACGCCTGGTTCCGGATGCCATGAAAAATGCCGGCGTATTGATGGGTGCTACCGGGCGGTTTGGCAATGTACTGAAGATCAGACCACCGTTAATCTTCTCCAAAGAGAACGTCGATCAGACCATAGAAGCGCTGGACAAGGTTCTGCCCGAAGCGGTGAAAACAGCCGGAAAAGAGGCACCTGTCGATATTCAATCGGGGACAGCGACCATGCAGATCGATCAGGGGATCGTTACCGAGCAGCTACTTTTAAAAGCCTTGGAAAAAGGCTGCCGCTGTATTCAGGCCGCCGGCAATATCGTGATTACACCTTTGGCCCGGGATATCGCGCGGGAACACAAGATAAAAATAGAACGAATGTGATGCCTGAACAGGCTTCAGGCATCAAAAAGAATTGTCATTTTGATTCAAGAACCACACAAACCAAACTGCTTAAAAAGAATGCCATGACTGCACAACTGAATGCGACGCCTTCTGCAGAAGAGATAGAACTATTCGACAATGCGCATCATGCTGCAAAGATCTACCGCACTTTCAGCAAGAAGCGGGTTGAGCAAATCGTTAATGCAGTTGCAGCCGCAGCCATCGAAAAATCAGAGTTTTACGCTGAATGGGCGGTTCGCGAAACCGGCTTTGGTGATGTTGGAAGCAAGATGCTGAAACACAAAAACACTTTAATGTGTATCGAAGACGGTGCCGGTGCGTATATCGATCCCAAAATCGATCATGAAAAGAAGATCATCAGCTTTCCTAAACCGGCAGGCGTTATCATCGGGCTCATTCCTTCTACGAACCCAGTATCGACAGTAATTTACAAAGTGTTTTGCACCTTGCTGTCGCGCAATGCTATTATCCTTTGTCCACACCCGGGCGCAAAAGACTGCAGTAACCACATTGCCGACTATCTGGAAAAAACAGCTGTCACAGCGGGTGCGCCAAAGGGATTGATTCAGAGCCTTCAGCAACCGAGTGTGCCCCTGGTAAACAAATTGATGAAATCGGATCGGACCTCTCTGATCCTTGCCACCGGCGGCCCGGCCATGGTTCGTGCGGCCTATAGTTCAAGCAATCCGGCCATTGGTGTCGGCCCGGGAAATGTCGCCTGTTACGTTCATGAAACAGCCGATATTTCGAAAACAGCTGAGAGAATCAGCAGCAGTGCTGGATTTGATAACAGTCTACCCTGTACGACGGAATCCGTGGTCATCGCTGATCGTGTGATAGCCACCCGATTGCTGGGTGAAATGGCCGAACATGCCGCCTATCACATTGTTGACGCTGACGATATCAGCAAGGTACGCGCTTTTCTCTTTCCGGAGGGTAAAATGAACCCGAAGGCCATCGGCAAAAGTGCTGAATGGATATCAGAAAAGTCCGGCATCCAGATCCCGGTTGGCACGAAGTTGTTGATAATTGAAATTTTTACAATCGGCTATGACGAACCGATCAGTAAGGAGAAGATGTTTCCACTGCTTGGCTTTTTGAAAATCGATGGTGGTGTCAAGGCTGGCATCCGATCCGCGCTGGCTATGCTGGATATGCAGGGAAAGGGTCACTCCGCAGTGGTTCATGCCAAGGACCCTGATGTCATTGCCCGTTATGGCAATGCGTTGCCGGTTTGCCGGATATCTGTCAATTCCCGAGGTGTAACCGGTTCCAGTGGTTTCGATACGAATCTAATTCCCGGGGCTGTTATCGGTACCGGTTTTTTTGGTCGTAGTTCTGTTTATGAAAACGTCGGGCCCAAGCACCTGATCCAGTGGACCAATGTCGCGTACAACAAAGATCCCTCAGAGGTGATGGGGGATATTGGTAGCGCGATGGCTACGCTGATGGAAGAGATGGAAAATAATCAAGTCACCGATGGTGGTCCAGAGAATCCCTTAAACCGTCATGGGGATATCGACGAACTGAGGGCTATGATAAAGGAGATGGTTACGGAAGAGCTGCGTCAGATACTGAAATCCGGATCATCCGTCTAGAAGATATCCAGCATGGATTCACAACAGGTAGTAAAACAGGTTAACAAACGATATAAACATGGCTACCCTACGATCGTATATTTTTATAGATCAACTACAACCCCGTACTATGAGCTATTTAAGCTATATTGTACGAGGGTTTTTGCCCCGTTCAGAAATGTCTGCGGTTATTATCGAAGTGGCGCCCGGACTTGCTGTCGAGGGGTTGCTTGATATCGCCCTGAAAAAAGTGGATGTCCGTCCGGGAATCCTCGTCGTAGAACGTCAGTTCGGGTATCTGGAGCTGCATTCTCGTTCGACGGCATCTGTCAAAGCGGCGGCCTCTGAAATACTGGCGGAGATGGGGGCGGAAGAATCAGATGCGATGCCGCCTGAAATTACAGAAACCGCTATTATATCACGGGTTGATCCATACCATTCGTTTATGATCAATCGGAACCGTTCCGGTTATCTCTGTCTGCCGGGGGAGACGGTTTTTGTTCTGGAATGTGCCCCGGCGGCGTACGCATTTTTGGCCGCAAATGAAGCGGAAAAAGCAGCTGATGTGAAAATCATTGAATGTCGGATGATGGGAGCCGCCGGTCGATTGTATCTGTCGGGAACCGATTCCGATATTCGCATGGCGGCCGATGCGGCTGAAGGTGTGTTAAGGAGGTTGGGGAAATGAGCGGAAACATTGATCGCACGCTGATACAAAACCTGGTTCGTGAAGTGATCTCTGAAGTTGTCAGAGGCACGGTTCCAAATCAACAGCAACGGGGTGAGCCGAAACAAGTGGCGTCAAAGCCGGTTGAACCAAAGCCACCTTCATATACTGGAAAACCCATTCTCGATGAGGTGACAATCACCACTGATGACGAACTGAAACGGTTCGTCAAATATCTGCTGGTGCTTTCAAAAAATGAAGCGACCTGGACAGCTGTTGAAAAAGGAATCTGGAAATTTCGTTTGAACACTGAGACACAGGGGGCAAAGGACCAGGTGGGCACGAAAGCAGAGAGAATAACGAACCATCTCGAAAAAGGGGTCGTCGGCGAAAACCTGATCAATGCCCTGTCCAAGGATGGTATCAACCACCTCGTTCTTGGAAAACACGTTGTCTTAACTCCCCTTGGAAAAGAAAAAGCCCGCCAGGTGAACATCATAATTGAAAAGGAAAAACAATGAAAATGGCCAAAGTCGTCGGACAGGTTTGGGCAACCAAAAGGCTGGATGAACTTCCTCAGGGTGCCCTGGTTGAAATTCAACGCCTCCCCGCTGGGGCCCGGGAGGTTGCCTGGGACCCCATCGGTTGTTGTGAAGGAGAGCGGGTACTGTATGTTACCGGTGGATCCGCTGTCAAAGGTCACAAGAAGCAAAGTCCCATGTGTGAGTGTCTTATTGTCGCTGTCCTCGATGATGACAGCCCCGGTGGGGCTGTACTGAAGGACAATTAAACCCTTTTAAGAAAACTGTCAGGAGAAGCAAAATGTCAAATGCAATAGGAATGATTGAAACCAAAGGTTATGTATCGGCTTTCGTCGCAGCAGATGCGATGGTGAAGGCTGCCAATGTCACAATTTTGGGGCGTGAAGAGGTAGGTGCCGGATTGGTAGCGGTGACCGTCAATGGCGACGTTGGAGCGGTTAAGGCTGCTGTTGAAGCCGGAGCGGAAGCTGCTGCCAGTGTTGGGGAGGTTGTCTCTGTACACGTTATTCCACGTCCCCACGCTGATGTCACCAAGTTCTTTGCGACCGTTAAAAAATAGCAACAATGCAGCCTTTCCTGGGTCCGCTTCCCATAGGGGTCAATTCAAAGGCTTAAATGGCGTTATAAAAAAAATAGCGAAGGATCACTAAATGGCACAGTTACGAGTTTATTTACCCATTGAGAATCTCCAAATTCAGCTTGCTGCCTTTTTAGGTTCTCCAACAACCGGTCGGGGATATCTGCCACTTGCGGGTGGTAACTCCCTGATCATAGAAATTGCCCCTGGAATGGCCATACATCGCGTGGCTGACCTGGCAATGAAATCCATTTCATCTGTTGAACCGGGACTGCTGTTCGTTGAAAGGCAATTTGGTATTCTTGAGCTGCACAGCGACTCTCCGACTGACCTGAAGAAAGCAGGGGAAGCGATTCTCAAGGGGTTGGGGGCTAAGGCGACCGATCAACTAAAACCAAAAACGCTGTTCACCGATATCATTGAAAATGTGACCGATCAACACGCCGTTTTGATCAATCGGACACGCAGGGGGTCCCTGATAACACCTGGAGAAAGTCTGCTGCTCTACGAAATGAGTCCTGCGCTGTTTTCCCTGCTCGCAGCTAATGAAGCGGAAAAAGCGGTGCCGAGTATAAACCTTGTGGAGGTGCGAGAGATTGGCGCTTCAGGCCGAGTTTTTCTCAGCGGTGATCTGGCAGATCTTATAGCAGCCCGGGATCACATTGAAAAGGCTTTATCCAGGGTAAAAGGGCAAGAGAATTAAGGTCCTTGCCGAATGTTTGAATGAGAATGCATGGTATCAGAATCGATCCTGCTGTCAATTTCTGTTTCGTTAATGATAACTAAAGCTTTGTAAATTTATTTCACATGAAAATTAAAGTAAAAGCATTTTATTCCATCAGAGACGCTCTGGAAGCGGAAAGTATCATTGAAGTGGAAGTGGATGCGATCACGATTCGAGGCGTTATCCGGAAGCTGGCCGATCAATATGGCAAAAAGTTCCAGAAAGAGCTTTATATCAATTACGGAGATGAGATAAACCCGCGGGTCAGAATTCTAGTTAACGGACAGCATTACAACAGCATGCCACACAAGTTGGACAGTCAATTGAAGGACGATGATATTCTGGCTATTTTCCCATATGCCCACGCTGACACGAAAAACGATTCTGCCCTTGATCTCAATTTGTCAACCCATGAACCTCAAAAATAGGAAAAAGGAGATGAGTGATTTTTACAGTCTGACGCCTGATCAACAGGCAGAGAAATTTTCGATACTGGCACGCGAAGCCGTCAGGTTCTGGAACTTGTCCGATCCCGTTGAAATCGAATTGATTAAACACAGAGAGAATGCCGTCTTCAGTGTGAAAGAGGTATCATCTGCTAAAAAATATGTGCTGCGCATTCATCGTGCTAATTACCATACCGATGCTGCTTTAATTTCTGAACTTACCTGGATGAAAGCTCTGGCAGACAGTGGGATCAGTACACCTCCAGTCATCCCGACCGCAGAGAATAAACTAATCCAGATAGTCAGCTGTGACGATCTCCCGATTCCCCACCAATGTGACCTTTTCGGATGGGTTGATGGAAAACCGCTTGGGGATATTGAAGGTGAGCGAGTGGCCGAAAAAGAAATTATGATAAGAGACTATAAGCTATTGGGTCAACAAATGGCGAAGTTGCACGCTTTCAGCAGCAGCTGGAAACAACCGGACGGTTTTGAACGTCATGCATGGGATATAGACGGATTGGCAGGCGATAATCCGGTGTGGGGACGGTTCTGGGAGTTGGAACCCTTAACAGATAGCCAGAAGGAATTGATTTCTAAAGCCCAGGCCAAACTCAAAACTCAATTGGAGTCGTTTGGAAAAAACAGCGATCGGTATGGGCTGATTCATGCAGATTTTCTTCCGGAAAATCTACTTGTTTCTGATGATGGTATGCGATTGATCGATTTTGATGATTCGGGATTTGGATGGTATCTGTTCGATCTGGCAACCACACTGTTTTTTCATCTTGGAGAGGATTATTTTGACGATCTGTTTGGGGCCTTACTTGAAGGTTATCGTACTGTTCGCGATCTTTCAGACGAGGAGCTGGAATACCTGCCTGCCTTCTTTCTTGCTCGTGGATTTACCTATATGGGCTGGGCGCACACCCGTAAAGAGACAGAAGCCGCCATAGCACTCACTGGAGAAGTGATTGAAGGGGTATGTGCCATTGCAGAGGATTATCTATCTGGTTAAAACCAATGTAAAATTAAACGAAACGATAAAATATGGTTTAGGCGAAGTGGTGATTTGTTACAATGAATTAATGAGGGGTCAATACAGTGGGAAAAATCAGCCAAAAAAAACTGAGCAAATATCAAAAACTGAGTTCTGAAGATATTTTTGACGTTTCTGATAAAGCTGTCAGGTCTTTTCTATATCGATCAGCGGAAGAGGGATATAATATCGTGGCGGAGGGTTTCCTGAAACACCAGGGGTTTTTTCAGGCACCCCATAAAAAAGAGCTGGATGATGTTGATATTGCCATTGTGGGCGTACCGATGGACCAGGGTGCCCCACACTGGTCGGGAACCCGCCACGGTCCTGCAGCTGCTAGAAAATGGTCGCATATCCACGGTCCAGTGCACCAGATGACCAATTGCATTCCATACGAACTTTGCCGAATCATTGACTATGGAGACGTAGAATTCACCAGCTATTCAGCCAAAGAACGAATCGGGGATATCTATGAAACCTATACCAAATTGAAGAACGCTGACGTTGCAACCTTGTCCGTAGGTGGGGAACACACCATGTCCCATCCGATCTTAAAGGCATTGGGCCGCGACGAACCGGTGGGGCTGATTCATCTCGATGCCCATGCCGATACCGGTGGAACCCCCCACGGTGGAGACGATCACAATGACAATTCTGTGTTCAGAAAAGCCGTCTTGGATGGTGTCGTTGACCCTGAACGAACTATTCAAATCGGGATACGAGGCCGTGCATCAATCATCTGGGATTTTTCGTACGATACCGGCATGAAAGTGATTACAGCAGATGAGGTTCACGAACGTGGTGCCAAGTCCATCGTGGAAGAAGCCAGAAAAATTCTGGGGAAAGGACCGGTTTACATTTCGCTGGACACCGATGCCCTTGATCCAGCTTATATGCCAGGGACCACATTGCCGGAGCCCTTTGGTCTGACCAGTTTGCAGGTGAGGGATATTATTCGGGGAATTCGGGGGATGGATGTTGTCGGCGCAGATATAGCGGAACTGTGTCCGCCCCATGATTCGAACGAAATTTCTGCAAACCTGGTTGCTGGTCTTCTATTTGAAATGCTTTGTATTTTGTCGGAAGCTCGCACAGCGCGCACCGGGAAGAAACATAAAACTCATTGGATTAAATAAATATCAAGATAAGGTTGATCCATGATTCTCGAAACCAAAGATCTCTGCAAATCATTCGGAAGCCTGAATGCGTTACAAAATGTTGATTTGACAGTTGAGAAGGGCAAAATTCTTGGCATTGCCGGACCTAATGGGGCTGGGAAATCCACTCTTTTTAACGTGATTGCAGGCCACTACCCGCTGTCTGCTGGCAAAATTGATTTTAACGGAGAAGATATCACCCGGCTGAATTCTCACCAGGTTTGCCACCGAGGCCTGGTGCGTACATTCCAGGTTCCCACTACATTCAAGACACTTACCGTTTACGATAATATTCGTGTGGGTTCGACTTTTGGCCGAAAAGATTTCAAAGCAAGCAAGGGTATTATCGAAGAGACAATCGAGCTTCTAGGACTTAATGAGTATCGCGATACGGAGGCCAGTCATCTGGATCTGTATACTACCAAGATGGTTATGTTGGCCGCTTGCCTGGCAACAGACTGCAAATTGCTGATGTTGGATGAACCACTTGCTGGGTTAGCCATGAATGAAATTGAAGATTTCCTTCAAGTCATACGAAAAATTAGTGGGAAAGGAGGCATAACCATCATCATGATTGAGCATATCCTGGACACCCTGATTGAAATATCAGATCACATGCTGGTGCTGGACAATGGTACAGTGATCTACACAGGTTCGCCAGAGGGAGTCTTTGAAGATCAGCAGGTTATCGAATGCTATCTCGGAAAGGTGGAGGAATAACAATGAGCAGTCATGAGAAAACGGCATTGGCACTTCAGGATGTGAACAGTTTTTATGGCGAGATGCAAGTCCTTCGTGACACTTCGTTGTCAGTCAAGCCAAACGAGGTTGTCGCCCTCTTTGGTCCCAATGGCCATGGAAAATCGACATTGCTGAAAACCATTGCCGGTCTTCATCCACCCACTTCCGGGTCGATTCGTTTTAATGAATCCGAGATCAGCAATATGCCAAGCGATAAAATTGTGGCAATGGGGATGGCCTTGATTTCAGAAGATCGAAATCTTTTTCCGGAAATGACGGTACTGGAAAACTTAAATTTAGGTGCCTATAATCGATCGGCTCGAAAAAAGATAAAGGAGAACCTGGAGATCGTGTTCTCGCTTTTTCCACGTCTCGCCGAACGGAAAACGCAGATGGTATCAACAATGAGCGGCGGGGAGGCCCGCATGGTAGCCGTTGGCCGTGGGCTGATGAGCAACGCTTCGATGCTTTTAATCGATGAGCCTTCCATTGGATTGTCCCCTATAATGAAACAAACAGTGTTTAACGCTGTAAAAGTGATAAAAAGCAGGGGCAATTTCAGCATTTTAATTGTGGAGCAGGAGGTAGACTATCCGCTCAGTGTGGCCGACCGTGTGTACCTGCTGCGCAAAGGCCGGATTGTAATGGAGCGGCAGAGTGATGATATCGATAAAGCAGAAATTGAAAAAGCCTATTTTTAAATAAATCTTTCTGGTAATCGTTGATTCACCTTTTTGTAAATAATTTTAGTGAGGAGGAGTTATGAACCACAGATCTATTTCTAAATTCATTCTGGTTATCGCTGCTATCTTTATCTGGGGTACGGCATTGGCAAAAGCGCCTATCAAGATTGGTGGACCCATGCCGCTGACAGGGCCCTATGCCGGAGACGGAGTAGAGATGAAGAAGGGCCTTGAGCTGGCCATGGAAAGAGCAAACGAAAAAGGCGGCCTATTAGGCCGAAAAGTGGAAGTGCTTTTTGGTGATACGGCCGATATGTCGTCAGAAAATGTCACGTCGGTTGCCAAGCGTTTACTGGGTTCAAAGGTTGATGCCGTCATAACTTATTATCAGGCGGTTGGATCTACGGCCCTGACTGTTTATGGCCCCACAGGGATTCCATATCTTTACGCACCGTTCCGTGACGATCTGGCTGAGATGACCGCCAAGAATCTGGATAAATTTTCCAATTGCCTGCAATTTGGATTTCTGAACAGTGTATTTGGCAAAGACTTTATCAAAACGTTGAGCATACCAGAAAAAATGGGGTGGAAAGCGCCCAATAAGAAAGTTATGACGATCAGCATCGATCATCCGGTTATGACTTACCCGGCTGAGGCATTTAATAAAGATGCCAAGGAAAAGGGGTACGATGTTGTGCATTATGAAAAGTATCCAATGGGATATGGTGATAAATGGGGTCCGCTTATTTCCAAGATCGATGATCTCCAACCGGCCTATATTACCATGTTCAATTTTGCCGGTAACGATGCCGCGGCATTCATGAATCAGTTGAGAGATTACTTCGGGAGCGACGGTCCGGAGGCGTTGATTGTAATGTACTACGTACCTGCTGTCCCGGAGTTTCTTGAGTTGGCAGGCAAAAATGCGGAAGGTGTCATTTGGTCAACCAGCCCACTTGAACTTGAAACAAAGCAATATAGAGAGTTTAAAAAGCGCTACATCGCTAAATATAAGCAGGACCCCGTCGGAAATGGTGCGATGTATACCTATGATGGATTTGGAATATGGGCTCAGGCCGTCGAACGGGCAGGATGTGTGGAGTGTTATTCAAGAGTTGTATCACTTATCAAAGAGTCTGTTTTTGACGGGGCTTCCGGTTCTTACGTCTTCAAACCCGATGATCTGTCGGTATTGATGGGGGAATATCTATTGCCGATTGCTTACTATCAGATCCAGAATCAACAGCATGTACCCATTGAGCCGGCCAGGTTTAAGAAGGGAAGTTATCAGAAACAACCCTGGATAAAATAACGGATAAAACTGGAGGACCGGCTTCTATACAGGTGGCGGTCCCTTACAAAAACGATTTGTCTATATTAATATGTAGTTGAGTGGCTGCCTTCAAAAGGGCGGCCATGTCAGTATTTTTGCCTTTAAACAGACTTGTAACCTTGCAAAACACTTATTATGAAAGCTTTAATAGATGCGATTCTTACAGGTCTTGTATCAGGGTCACTGTACGCGGCCATGGCGTTGGGATTGACGATTGTCTACGGCGTTGTCCGCATTTTCAACTTTGCCCATGGGCTGATGGCACTCATGGGTGGCTATTTTGCCTGGGCCTTACTAACTAATATGGGGATCGGACTCGTTCCAGCCATTATTTTGTCATGCGTAGTCATGTATTTTTTCGGTTTGATCCTCTATCTTGCGACCATTAAGCCCCTGCTTCGAAAACCAGATTGGGAGATGTCGACCGTGATTTTTACACTCGGGGCCGGCATTCTCATCGAAAATACACTACTGCAGGTATTTGGCCCCCGGTTCAAAAGCATACCCAAGTTTATGAGTGGTCGGATAAAGTTTGGATATTTTCGAATGCAAAAGCATGACATCATCCTGCTGGTGATTATTGTCATCTTCTTTCTGATTTTTATCTATTTCTTAAAAAAATCCTGGTTTGGCCAGGCCATGCGAGCCGTAGCCCAGGATATGGATGGCGCCAGGATTGTCGGAATAAATTTGCACAGGACTTTCAGCCACACATTTGCACTGGCAATGGCAGTTACTGGTTTCAGTGGTATTTTACTGGCAACCAAGCTTTCTGTTTCGCCGTCTATTGGCTGGGACTGGGCGACCAAGGGTTTTGTTATTATTGTTTTAGGTGGTTGGGGCAGTGTGCCTGGGGCTTTTTACGCGGCCCTTATTTTAGGCATTATAGAAGCACTGACAATGCTGTATATCGGCACCATGTGGGTATTTCCCATTTGGACAGTCATTTTTTTATTGGTACTTTTAGTCAGACCCCAGGGTCTTCTTGGGGGACGAACAGACTAACCCGACAGACTGGGAAGGAGCAGTCAATCTATGGGCAATTCATTTACATGGAAAAAGATCATATTTTATGTTTTCCTGGTTTTTTTAGCCCTTTATCCGTTGTTACACGGCAACGACTACCTGATGCATATTTTTAATATGTTTTTTTTCTGGGCTGTTGTCGCAACCAACTGGAATTTGATTGCAGGCTACTCTGGAACGCTTTCCCTGGGTAATGTGGCTTTTTTCGCCCTGGGTGGATATATTTCCGGGATGCTGGCCAAGTATTTTGGATGGTCTCCCTGGTTGTGCATTCTTATTGGAGGTTTGGGCAGCACCGGCATTGTTTTCCTCCTGGTTGGATTGCCCTCTTTGAGACTAAGTGGTATCTATATCGCTCTCTGGTCGCTGATGTTTGCCATGGTGCTACCCACCCTACTCTCTATTTTCCAGGATATTACCGGTGGTATACGTGGACTCAGCGAAATACCACCGCTATTTGAGGGTATTACGCCGATCATTTCCTACTACATCAACTTTAGTTTGTTCTTCGTTGTCCTGATCATCGTCTATAAGACCATCCACTCTTCAAATGGCCTGGCTTTTATGGCCCTGCGTGACTCACGGGATTTTGCCAGAGCATTGGGTATTAACGAACTCAAAGAGAAACTGAAGGTCTTTGCCTTGACCTCCTTTTTAACCGGCATCGCAGGCGGGGTATACGTCCATCATCTCGGGGATATTTCACCGGCTCTTCTAGGGATAACACCCTTTTTGATGGGCCTTGCCATGGTAATGTTGGGGGGCTTGGGACGGTTTCCCGGGGCAATTATCGGTGCTTTTATCATCACCGGAGCCAGCGAGTACTTCCGCCTGGCCGGAACCTGGCGTCTGTCTATTATCGGCGCCCTGATGTGCGTCATTATTCTGTTTTTTCCGGGTGGCATAATGGAGTTTATAGACCTGCTTGACGAAAAGTTTGTAAAAATACGCCGTAGGGCTGTCAATCATCGGTCATCGCCGGAAAATACCAGTCAGATTTGAGAGTCATTCTCGATCACCAATCCCTTTAATACTGTGAAAAACTCAGAGAATATAAGTGCAGATGCCGTTTATAAGAATGGCGTGGTTTATACAGTCAACCCGAAACAACCATGGGCTGACGCTTTTGCAGTAAAAAACGGAAAGTTTATCACTGTTGGCAGTCAAGCTGATGTCAGCTCTTTTATTGGTGAAAAAACAGAAACCATCGATCTGGAAGGTAAATTTGTGATGCCGGGCATGGGAGACATGCATCAGCACTGGGACATGGGCCCTCTTCAGGAGAAACAGGGCTGGCTGACCGTAGAGGGGATGCCTCCGTATCCGGATGAATTGAAAACAATTATTTTAGAGTATGCAGAGAAGAACCCGGACATGGAATGGATTATTGGCCGAAACGGATGCTGGTTTGACGAAATGTTTGTAGAGGCCGGTGTAAAGCCAGGCTGCGCCTGGCTGGATAGCTTCATACCTGATCGTCCGGTAGCACTGCAGGATATTCAAGGTCATATCATCATGGCGAACTCTTTGGCCATGGAACTGGCGGGAATTACGTTTGAAACGGCTGATCCCACCAATGGTGTTATAATGCGCGATGAACGCGGACAGCCCACCGGAATATTGTCTGATGGTGCCCAGACATTGATCATGCGCACTTGGCCGCTCCCTTCGCATCGTCTTCATGTTGAAACATTTTATGAGCAGTCGAGGCGAATGAATTCCTTTGGCCTCACCATGATCAAGCTGGTGCATAGCCGGATTCCATCTCTGGAAGCGCTACGTGAATTGGATCTCAAGTATAACCTTCATTTATGGATGGATGTATTCACAAGCTGGAAAGATGATATTTATCCGGTTCCCGGTCTATGGGAATTCATGGCAGGCAAGCGATTCTATTATGTGACGCGGCATGTAAACCCACTGGGTATCAAGTGGCACCATGATGGCACGGTTGCAGCGGGGTCCGGCTATTCACTTGAGCCTTACGCCGATTGCAGCGATATCGATTGTGGTGAAGACCTCTGCGGACGGACGAATATGACGTTTGAGGAGACCGTCGAAACAATCGCCCATCTGGATAGCTTGAATTTGCCGGTTGTCGCTCATGCAGTTGCCGACGGTTCGGTGCGAATGTTGCTGGATGCCGTCGAAATCGTGCGGGAGCGCAATGGTAACAGCGATACGCCCCATACGATATCACATTGTTATGTCGTACAGCCTGAAGATATGCCCAGGTTTGCAAGCTTAAATGTCTTTGCTGAAGTCGCTACGGGCTTTGCCTGGTTCAACTTTGGATCAGAGTCATTCATCAGGCGTCTGGGAGATCGTATCATTCCCCATTTTTTCCCGGTAAAAGGGTTGGTCGATGCAGGTGCCACAGTCATTCCCGGGAGTGATTATACCGTGGGAACAAGCCCCAGACCCCTTGAGGCAATGGAAAACTACATCACCCGTAAAAGACCGTCCAGCAATTTGTCTATAATTGATTCAACATCGGACACTCCTATGGGAAAGGGGATTACCCTTGAGCAGGCAATTCAGATATTAACGATGAATTGTGCTCAGGTGCTTGGACGATCAGACAAAACAGGTTCCATAGAAGTCGGAAAGTCGGCGGATTTTGTTATCCTGGGTCAAAACCTGTTTGAGATTTCTCCTGAAAAAATATCAGAAACAGAGGTTTTCAAGACGGTATTTGAAGGGGAAGCTGTTTTTGATGCCTCAAAAGAAAATCCTTACAACGAGAAGCTTCACTTAGATATCGGGAAGTTGGAAAAGGGCTGCTTCTGCTGAAAACAGGCCTCATTATTGAGGTTCTCTTCCAACTACTGATTCTGCAGGTAGTTGGTAAATATTAAACAAATAGGAGATTATATTATGATAACCTACCCAAATATTGACTGGAATAAGCTCCGAAGTGATCGCCGTATTCGAGTCGCTCAATTGATGAAGGAATTAAACCTCGATCATATCTTGTTGCAGGGATATGACAATATCCGTTACGCAACAGATTTCAGGGCTCAATTTGTAACCGACAGCTATGAATGGTTTTTAGCGCTGGTGGATGATCAGGCCGAGAGCACGCTTTTTGTTGGCTACCTGGGAGAAGATATTGAATCACCTGATCCGAATCGGCCCTGGATTAAGCGCCAGCTGGCTGTTCCCTGCTTTAACCCCATATGGGCAAATCTTCCCATATGGATAAAGCTGATTGTTTCTGAAATCCGTCGTGAAAACGTAAAACGCATCGGCGTTGAACTCCTCAACTTTGAAGTCTACGAAGCTCTTAAAAAGGAGTTGCCCGATGTAGAGTTTGTCCCCGTCGCCAATGAGCTATTGAAAATCAGGGAAACAAAAACACTGGAAGAGATACAATTGCTTGAAACATCCAGTGAGATTCTCAGTCTGGCTTTTGCGACCGCCACGTCCCAGGCCACTGAGGGAATGATCGACCATGAGATAGCGAGCATTCTGGCAAAGACCATTCATGCAAACTGCGGAGAGATGGTCGCACATAATCTGATTGGCGTATTCCCAATCCAGGCGCTGACAGATCCTCGTCTGCCGCAGGGAGATTTCTCCTTTTACGCACAGGGGCAACGTCTGTGGGGAGGTATGTCGGTTGAAGTTGACTTTGGAGTGACAGGACCCGGAGGATATCACAGCGATATGGCGCGCCACTGGTTTATCAACGAGCCACCTGCTGCTGTACAAAAAGCGTGGAATGGCCTTCTGGAGGCTTACCGTTTCGGTATTGACCAGGCCAAGCCAGGTATGAAAATTTCAACTATTGCAAAAAACATCAATAGCACCCTAAAAAAGCTGGAACTACCTGAAACGCTTATTTCAATGGGACATGGGATTGGTCTGCGCATCGCCGAGGCCCCGTTTATCAATTCACCAGAGATGATGTCCGAAGACAAGGAACTTCTAAAGGGGATGACTATTTGCATTGAGCCTGAGACCTTAGTCGATATAAATGGCGCACCTTTTTATTTAAAAGTCGAGGACGTTTTTGTCGTGGAGGAAAACGGTCTCCGTAACCTTTCTCGTTGCGGATATTCACTTGAGAGTCCTTAAGCGGTTAGATTCTTTTAAACAAAAAGCTTGATTAAGTACAATTAACAGCCGTCATTCACACGAAAGTGAAACTCATATCGGACGACGCGGCCATTTGTGAATATTGCTAATAGATCGCAACTTTTGCTGGGATAGTAGGTAATGCCAATATTTTTGGATGTATATTATTCCAGAGAGGAGGACGATCTCTTAGTGAAGCAACAGTTATAGGAAATAATCTCTACTCACTAGGCCTAAGTTTATTGGCGGGATTTATTCATCCTCAATCTCAGCCAGCTTAAATTCCTTCCGAATACTTTGTCCCTTCTGGTTCTGCATTAGTACAACCAAGGCTTGAATTTCCATTTCCCAGTTCAATTCTGAAAAATCCAACAAATCTTGTATCTCTACTTTCAGAATAATAGACATAGCATTCAACGCTTGGATTGACGGAGCGTTGATTCCGCGCTCAAGACGGCTAACATATTCTGATGATGGGCGGTACTTTTCAGCTAGCTGTGCCTGAGAGATCAAATTTAAATAAAAGTCAGGTTTTAGGACTAAATTATGGGATCATTGCAGGATAGATGATATTAAAGAGATACGAGGCAGGTGTAAAAACTGGTATGCTTGAAATGAAGGAAAAATGATGGAGGTAATGGTTTTTTTCTCCACGCTGATTATTTCTTTTGAAAAAAATACAGTACTACAAACAAATATTTCAAATACTGTATAAAACAATACAAATTTACAATTTCATACAACGAATATCCAAAATTGAACAACAAGCTCGAATAGTGACACTTTCAAAATAATTTTTATCTGAAAGGAATTAGTGACAGAATCAAAATTGAATAAGGATTTGGTTTCGGGGAATGTATTGTCTGATTTACTTTTGGAGGGAAAAAATTAGTGACAGATTTAGTGACAAATGAACGTTTCCAGACGTACTTAAACGTACTGGAAACGTGTTTTGCTGACACCCTGCATAGTTGTTAAATTCCGATCAAAGTCCTGATAGTTTCAGTTTTAAAGGTTTTAAAGCAATAGGGTCAAAAAGCACCCATAAATCTTCCAAGCTGAGGGTCGCGAGTTCGAGTCTCGTTTCCCGCTCCATTCTTAGCGAACACTAAAGCAGTTATTTAAAAGGATTTACCGTCTTTTTAGATAATGGCTTTTATATTTTCAACCCCTCTCGATAAGTGTTTAGAACGGCCTTACAAGTGTTAGATAAAATTTACTAACAATATATCAGAATATTACGGGCGGAAAATCCTGGCAAAAATCTCAATAAAAATCCATGAACTGGACCTTCTTTGTGAAAAATACAACAGCGCCAGAAACACTGATACAAGAAGCACTCAATAATTGCGAACAAAGACTGCTTCTCAACCATACTGCATGAAGAGATAGTGATCGCTACAAAACGGAACTTTTTGAAGCCTAAAATGGGCTGGGATTTTTTATAGAACATGGAGTGATCTAATTGCAAACCGCTATTCTTGATTTATAGCACTTCAGGCTTGAAGTTGATGGATTCGTGCCGTAGAGTACAGTAATCTTAAAAAATAAAACTCGGAGTGCGACTTGTTAGATTTTTCTAACACTTGCTATCGAAACGACAGCTACTTAACTCTATCCAATAACTAACCATGCCTTCTCTATTGGACAAAGCGAAGCGAACGGTGAAAAAACTGCAGCAAATGCAAAAGGACCTGACTCAAAGTACACCGGTTGAAAAACTGACGTTTCCTGAAAGTGAGGAAGACCCGATTGCTCAGGATCAAATCCAGACAGTGGATATCTCATCAAAATCCGTGGCAAAGGCAACAATTGTCATTCTGGCAATTCTCCTGCTGGCCTATTTTTTATATGAAATCCAGGGATTGCTTGTGCTGTTTTTTATTTCTCTGTTCTTTGCTTCTGCACTGGATCCACCCGTCGACTGGCTTGAGAAACGGAAGATACCCCGTCCCGTTGGTGTTTTGGTGATTATGATGCTTTTTTTAGGCCTCTTTGTTGTGGTCATCGGTTCTGCGATCCCCATTATTGTCACGCAGATCACCACCATTGCCAGCAGCATCTCCGTCAACTTTGTCAAACTGTTTGAATATTTGAAGTCCGGCGCCGCATTTGATTATCTGCCGGAGACCATTCAGGCCAACATCATCAGCGGTATTGAATCTATTAACATTGAGTTGGCGATCAATCAGATGCTCAAGAACTTTTCAAATTTCGCTCAGCAGATCAAAGATTTGGCATCGGGTGTCGGTTCCACAGTCGGAGTGGTTGGGGCGGGTGTCACGTCGGTCACCGTTTCAATCGCGGAATTTTTCTTCAACCTGGTGCTGGTTTTCTTTCTGATCTTCTTTATGGTTGTCGACAAGAACAACCTGCATGATTTCTTCCAGGCCCTGTTTCCCAAGAAGTATGGCGCCTATATCTCGAAGCGGATCGAAGAGATCCAAAAACAGATAGGCGCCTGGTTGCGTGGAACCCTGCTGCTGTCGCTTATCATGTTTGTCATCACTTTCATCGGTCTGTTCCTGATCGGCATGGGCAAATTCGCTCTGACACTTGCTTTGATCATGGGTATCGGCGAGATGATTCCGTATATCGGCCCACTGATTTTTCTGGTTTTTTCCCTCCCGATTGCTTTCAGCCTCACATGGGTGACAGTTGTGAAACTCCTCATCTTTTACGCCGTACTACAGACCCTTGAAGGGAACGTGCTGGTCCCAGCCGTTATGAACAAAGTGGTTGGCCTGTCGCCCATTATTGTCATACTGGTGTTGATTGTGGGCTGGCATTTCCTGGGAATCATCGGTGCAATCATAGCGGTACCTGTAACCACTGCCGTTGCTATGTTCGTGCGGGACTACATGCGGGTTATCGAGAACAAGTAGGGCTCATTTGTGGTGGGGGAAAAATCCACAGGATCTCCACCAAAAGACCCCCAATACTTTCCATATCAGTTGCTCCATTTTCTATAACTACATCAAATCATAGCTAGTTCTTTGTTTCTTAAGATTTTTCCTGAAGATTTGTGTGTCCCGGTAGTTACATGTAGTTACTTTAATATCGCTACAAAGTGGGCTGAATAGGTCTGGGACTTGGGCTGGAATTTTTCACGGGTGTAAATCGTGTAAAATCCGCATCCCCTCTCTTCGCTCACCCAATAGGCGTCTATAGGGAATAAATCATCGTTTCCTCGACATCTAAGGAAACTTCTGATAAGGCAATTCTAACGTCAGTTCAGTAGTCAAAGTTTTCCATGATCGCTCATGAAAAAATCAGCATAGTAAAAACTTGCACTAAAATACTTCGGAGTGCACGATGTTAAATTATCCAACTTACGAAGAATTAGAACAAAGAGTTAAGAAATATGAGCAGGATGCCGTTAAATATAAACAAACAGAGCAATCACTAAGAGAAAGTGAAGAAAAATACCACGATACGATCACCCATCTTCATGAGGGATTTTATACGGCTACGATGGATGGAAAACTAACGGATTATAATATTGCGCTAAAACGGATTCTTGGTCTTGATCGTAATGAAGATATTAGAGGGATGGATGTATTAAACTACTGGATGAATCCAGCGGACAGGAATATCTATATTGAAAAACTGCTTGAGAACGGTTTTATTGAGGATTTCGAACTCATGGGAAAGAGGCATGATGGTGCTACAATCATTATCCAAGTAAATTCCAGATTAATCTATGATAAAAAGGGAAAACCTTTAAGAATTGAAGGATCATTTCTTGATGTAAGCACGAGAAAGCAAGCAGAAGTAGCCCTCAAAAAAGCATATAACGAATGTGAAGATAAAGTTGAAAAACGAACTATTGAGCTAAAAGAGCTAAACACCGCTCTAACAGTTTTGCTTAGAAAAAGTGACAAAGACAGGGTTGAGCTTGAAGAAAAAATTCTTCTAAACATCAAAGAATTGATTATTCCTATCTTAAGAAAACTAGCAACAAGTCAGTTGGATGACAAACAAAGGAGTTATATAAATACCATCGAGACAAATCTAAATAACATCATTTCACCATTTTCCCGGGTGTTATCTTCTAAATACTCAAGTCTTACTCCAAAGGAAATTCAGATCGCCAAACTGATAAAAGAAGGTAAAACATCTAAAGAGATAGCCGAGTTAATCGCGTCAAATAAAAATGCAATTGAATTTCATAGAAAAAACCTCAGGAGAAAGCTTGGCTTGAGAAATACCAAAATAAATCTCAGAACTCACCTGCAATCCCTCAATTAGGAGTAGCTTATACCTACCATTAAGCTACAACTCTTTCCAAAAAATATTTCTTGTTTCTTATTGGATTTCAGATATCATTAACGCGTCAATCTCAGTTCTTGCCTTGATTGACGTTTATTTCTTTCTTGCCTTGAATGGTGCATTATCAATATGGATCAGTTTGACTGACCGTTTTTAATATTCAACCATGGTCAATGAAAAAAATTGATTCATCAAGCAAAACTCTCCTTTGTTAGAACTTATGTTGAGAGCAGAATACTGATGATGTTTTTTTTCTTTCTGTTCTCAACCCAGTTTTTAAGATAAGATTTAAAAATATCTTGAAAACTTTTTAAGTAATTTTCACATTTAACTTTTTTAAAAATCCTTATAATCAGAAGTCAATAGTAAAACTGGTATAATCGGTGGTTTAATTTTTTTAACCGCTCAAAACGGTTTGATTGAAAAGGTTATTAATTGCTTAAGCAAATTGTGAATGTCTTTCTTGTTAGGAATATGAGTAGTTAATCATTTTTGTATTTTATCACATTTCTATTATTTTTTTTCAATGGAGATAAACATGAAGGCAGTTAAAATCGTGATTGCAGCTTTGATAAGTTTCGTTTCTTGCTTTAATTTGGTCTTCGCAGAACAAAAGAAAGGCAATATTGGGTTTGGATTTGGTGTATCATTTATGCAACATCAAGAATCACAATTCAAACAATCCGGATTTAATTATTTTCGGCTTGATTTCAAAGCAGAAGATGATACGACTTTTTTTCTGCATAATGAAATTGGTACATTTTCGGTCGAAGATGGGGCTAATCTTACAGACGCAGTTCAACGTTCGCAGGGAATAGGAGCAAGTACAAACCTTGGGGTTATAAATATGGATATCATTATAGGTAGTTCAACAGTTAAAACTACTCAGTTTGGAACTGCAGCTGCTGCTAATTCTATTTCTGGTGTAGCAAATACAGATCCTTTTGCAGAAATTGGAGTTCGTTACTCTCATATTAGTGGAAACGCATCCTTGGATACCTCTTTTGGATATAGGTATCATAATATGAGTAATGCAGTCGAAATACGTGGAATAGATCCAGCTGATCCTAAAAGAATAAACAATCTTAGTTCAATGAACCTGAGTATAGCTGTTTCGTATAATTTCTGAAAATTGCTCGTCGATAACAAAAGAAAATAAAAAAAGAATTGTATCTCACTTAACAGTTTAGAGTTTTTCATAGCTATCATAGAAGCTAGACTGTCCGATGATAGATACCACATCCTGATTACTCACTCGAGCGGAGTGAGTGAATATATTAGTTTTCTTTCTTCGGATGAGCTAGGGGGTAGAGGTGGCAAAGTCTCAGAGCAAAGAACAAAATCTATTCCCTTTTATAAGAATCGGTTTCTTGATCAACCTCTTGTTAATGATCTCAAAAAGCAGGGCAGCGAATGCCTTTGGATTAACTCACGGAATCAACAGAGGTATGAGCAAAATCAATCATTCACCAGCAATTCAATCAATATGGTTGGATCGCTTAGAGCATTGGTAATGTCGCCATTTCAGAAGGATATGGAGCACCATAAAATTAGCGTTCTTAATCCTTACCATATACTTCAAGATAGCCAAGATCCAGTGTTTGTTGTAGATCCTTTAATGCTCAATGATATTATAACGGTTGGTGACTTTAAAAAACTATCCAACTATGGAGTCATTTACTTATTTACCCATGGCGGAAGGAATCCGTCTACAAAAGAACCATCTATAGTATTGTCTGAGCGTGTAACCTTGCTCAAAAGATTGAAGTACCTTGCATTATATCGAGACAGTGTCGTAACAACAACACCAGTGCTGATGGAATTCTCTGGAAGTACAATCACTTTTAAACCACATGATAGAATATTTGCTATCACTCCAGAATTTATAAGAGAACACGTCAGTAACCTTCCAAATACCCTTGTATTCACTTCAATGTGCTATGGTATGAATAGTGATGCCTTAGGACAAGCTTTTATTAATGCTGGAGCAGGAGCATTTGTTGGTTATAATAGCGAAACTGGTACTAAATATGCGGCTTCAATCGCTAATTCTGTTTTTGTAGACCTTGTTTCTGGAAGTACATTAGAAGAGGCTGTAGATGCCGCAATTGATAAAATTGGGAAATATCAAATATTTGCTGTTGGAGATTATAAAATATATTCCTATCCGAAGATATGTTGTTCAGAAAAAAGCAAGCAGTTAAAATTCGGGACTCCATCTATCATGGATGGAGGATTTGAAAATGCCTTTGATTATTGGGAGACTAATTATGGAGATGTCAGGCTCGTTCAAGCTTTGGCAAATTTTACTCCACCAGAAGGCTCTTTTATGGCTCTAATTAGTTCAGGTCTTGGTACACAGGTCGATTCTGATGCAGCAATATTTCAGAGATTCAAGGTTCCAATAACTGCAACCCGTTTAAAGTTTATGTACAATGTTATTTCGGAAGAACCATCAGAATTCGTAGGATCAACTTTTGATGATAGGTTTGAAGTAACGATAACAGACTCGAATAATACTGTAACCCAAGTAGTATATGAGTCTATTAATACTTCTAGTTGGATATCGCTTCCTGGTGGCCAAAGTGATGGAGGTATTTTTAACGGAGGCGACGGGACAGCTTTTCATACAGAATGGAAAAACGTATCATTCGATATTTCATTATTTGCAGGTCAGTATATTACGTTGAAGTTGAGAACTTGGGATGTTGGGGATAGTGCTTTCGACACTGCTGCATTAATTGATCGTGTATTAGTAGAATGATTGAAAAATGTTCTATTACGGGATAACGCATCATTTCCTCCAATAAAAGTAATTGGTGGAGAGGATCTCCACCAATTAGGCAGGACACTCCACCGGTTAAATCACTTTTTCTTTTTGACTTCTGGTTTTGATTCCGGTTTCCCTTTCTCAGGAATATCGATGCCGTTCTCCCGGCAGTATCGAGCCGAAAGTATGACTGCTGAAAAATCTTCTTCGCCCACCTTCTCCACCAGAAACGCTTTCCCATCTATGTATTTGAGATCTAAAATGACAGACCCAAATCTCTGACGAACGTGCTTTGACGTTACAATAGTATGTTCCATTCTCTTCTCCTTATATGGTTTGTCGGCAAAGTTGCCTGTACTATATGTCTTGGTATATCTCTATTAAACCGGCTATACCGGCATCATCTCCTCAGTTGCAAAAGAAAAGTAATCATCACCAATAATCACATGATCCAACAGCTTTATGCCCATCAGTTCACCCACCTGACATAGCCGCTTTGTAATCTCAATATCCTGATTACTTGGCTGAACATCACCGCTGGGGTGAGAATGAATAAGAATAATTGCTGCAGCTCTTATCTCAATTGCTGGAGCGAAGACTTCCCGGGGATGAATCAATGATTTATTCAGCGTTCCAAGCGTAATCATCGATTCATGTATCACTCGGTGTCTATTGTCTAAATACAAGACATGAAATTCTTCCTGCTTCGCTGTACCGAGACGTATACGGAAATGATCATACACCTGTTCTGGTTTTACATATGATTTACCCAGTATTGGTTTATCTCCGTATCACTACCGGTCCATTGTTCA
>Ga0233437_1002378_pt1 | contig 28657 bp, 19 predicted proteins | sample SI_122_August201_FD_182714 | JGI IMG/M metagenome (GOLD analysis project Ga0233437, IMG submission 182714) | Seawater microbial communities from Saanich Inlet, British Columbia, Canada - SI_122_August2016_200_MG | ecosystem: Environmental > Aquatic > Marine > Inlet | place: Canada: British... | reverse complement strand
AACCATGCCCGGGTTTCAGGGGATGGATGCCTTTCATCCCTATGTCATCATCTGGTCCCATTTTGACGGCGAACTGGAGCTCTACGAAATGCCTTCATGGCAAGATCCGGAATTCCGCCTTCAGGAGGACCGGGTTGTTCGAACCTACTGGAAAGCGGAAACGAACCTTATAACGGCCTTGAAAGGCTTCTTGTCGCGTTTGGTGGAAGAGGGCGTCTATCATGGGTAGCGGGGTGATTGGAAAAAAATGAATCGACCGGGCATACCGTTATGACAGAAAAATCGGGGAACCATCCGGAGAAAAGCCACAGGCATGAAGGCGCCTCTCATGTTTCAGCGGATATCTTTCTGATCTTCGACCAGGGGGAAATCCCTGCTGAAGCCGTCACCTGGCTGAAGCTCTACGTGAAAAGGCACATGAGGACTGCCCGGGATTCCGAAAGTTCTGCCCATGAGTACCTGAGACTCATAAACGCTGGCGGAAGTAATGTGTTAACCGCTGATGCTCAAGATGAATTCTGGCCGTCGGCCCATGGCGGAAGCTGTTTTGCCCAACTGGATCAGAGCGAAAAGATGCAGCTGCAGTTGCATGGTGTGCTCGCGTTCCTGTTGTTTGCGCGCCAATACCCGGCCATTATCATTGCGGGAAAAGACGGCATCCGGAAGCTGGTCGCCCATGCGAAAGAGGGCGCGCATATTCAGGATCTGAGGGATGACGCCTTCATTGTTTTTGTGACGGATGGGGAAGGTATGGAAACGGCCCAAAAACACCAACTCCAGGCCGTTCCCTGGCAGGATCAATCCCAGGAACCTGTCAGCGACCGGATTTTTCTTTTTCAGAAAACCCGGAACATTAAGGGTTTCAGCAGTGTTACCCATGCGGTGCGAAGGAAAATCGTATCCTATGGGAAGAAACCCGAAAGCCGAAAAACCCATCACCCGGTTCTGATCATCGGTGAAAGTCGTACGGGAAAGGAGTTGATCGCCAACGCGCTTTACAACGTTTCCGGGCTGGAAAAGGAAAAATTCACGGCGGTTGCATGCGGGACATTTACCCAGAGCCTTCTGCTCAGTGAAATATTCGGTTACTGGCCCGGAGCCTTTACCAGCAGTGACAGCCACGGGGGGATGGGACTCATTGAGAGTGCCGGCGGCGGGGCGCTTCTGGTGGATGACATCGATGCGGCCGAGGATCCCACGGGGTTGCAGGGCGCATTTCTTCGCTGCCTGATTACCGATCCCCCGGTATACCGGCGCGTTGGGGCACGGCCCTCAAAGAAACCCATCAGCGAAACCGCTGACACCTGGCTGATTTTCACACTAAACAAGCCCATCAGGGACATGATCAAATCCGGGAATTTGAGGGAAGATTTTCTATTCCGGTTTCAGCGGATTATTCAATCTCCGCCCATATCAGAGCGACCCGCTGATATTCCGCAGATCGCCACGTGGTTGTGGTGGAACAGTCGGCTGGAAGGTCGCCCACTGACCATTCCCGCGTTGAAATATCTGAGATCCATCAATTCGGACTGGGCGGCCAACGCCGGGGAATTGCAGGCGCTTCTGCTTCTGGCCCATGAACTCTTAAATGAAAACAAACTGCTTACCTGGACCCAGGCCATGACCCAGGTCATGGAAAGGGGTGAAGACTATCTTGCCTGGTATGAAAATGCTTCCAAAGGGAAAAAATCTTTCGGCGCCAAAACCCGGAGCGCAGACATGTCTTTAGCGGACCCGGGGGATCCCGGGGGAAAAAAAGAGATCATCTCGTGCGACTTTCCCGAAAAGGCCCATGAACTGATCCAACTGCTGAAAGAAGAAATCCGGGACGACCCCCATATGGGGTTTGAAATTGATGTTGTCAAAAGAGTTTATCACATGAACTCCCGGGAAAAATTATGTGGGGGCGAGCTGCTGGAAAAAAGGAAATCCTACAAAGGATACCGGCATTGGTATGCCCTGGGGACGACCCGTAACAATGACAGGGACAACGAACTGGACCTGGTTCGCCTGCTCAAAGAGGTCTTCACCCAGGAAGAGGTCACCGGTCTGGAATCAATCCTCGGCAAAAAAAACACTTCCGGGAAAATTCATTGTTATAAAGTGCTCCTGTTTCTGGCCCTGCATCCTGAAAATACCATGCAACGAAAAGAAATGTCCGCCATCCTCTGGGACCGGAAAAGGGTAAAACCGTTGACTTCCTTTGAAACCCACCGGGAACTCCTTATGCGACTCCTGGGAATGGATGTGAAGAAAGGTTCTTTAAAAAAGCATGAAACCCACGAAAACAATCAGCTCATACTCGAATATGTTCAGAATGAGTGGCGCATCCGCCTGAAAACCACCCCCCGGTTAGATGCCGCTTCCAAGTGAGGACTACCCACAAAATCCGGGGACGTACTTAACTCGTTAGCTTAATGTTTTGGATTTTCAACCTCGCCATACTTAACAAAAACATGCTGCTGACGAGCCGCAGATGTTCACGTTATAACCCTTGACCGATACCGTGGGAAGTGGAGCCACATCTTGATTTACGAATTGAGAAGTGGGAAAGAAATCACTCATTTATTTGGCAGAGTACCAACAACGATGGCAAAGGGGGCAAGTTCGCCTTTGGCTCTTAGTTCTCATTTCAGGAAACAGCAAGCGTCAACGGCAGACCCCCACTTACAGGAATGTTCATCACAGCTTCAGGTGAACGCTCGATGAAAACGGTGGTTTGTTTCTGGCCCGCAGCCCGGAAAACAGCACCAGGCTGCGGGAAAAAAGGTCTTGTGCTTTCAAAGTTTCGGCGGTTTCCATACGTTTGTGGCCTGTTCGAAGGCATGGCCCATTTGGAGTAATTTCCCCTCCTCAAAAGGCCTGGCTACGATCTGAAGACCGATGGGCAGCCCCCCGCTACTGTATCCCGCCGGCACGGTGATGGCTGGATAGCCCACAACACTGATGGGATCGCAGTCCCTGATGAACGTGAGAAATGTATTGACCTTTTTTCCATTCAGTTCGGTTTCCACATCCTCTCCGATTCTTGCAGCCGGAAGGGGCGTTGTGGGCAGGAGCAACGCATCGACCCCCCCCATGGCCTCTTCAAATCCCGCAATCATCTTATTGCGATCTTCTCGAACGGACTTGGCGTACGCATATCCCGGCACCGGTTTTGATTCGGGTGTTCCGATCTGACTCCCCAATACACCGCTCACATCAGGCCCCATCTGACTCAGGTACTCCCCTATAGTGGCTTTTGGGTTAAACGCCTTGAGATAGGTTTCAAGGAGATAAACGGACTCCGCCAGAACGATGTTAAATCCGGTCGGCGTTGCGATATCCATATGCTTAACTTCCACCTCCTTGACAACGCCGCCCAGTTTCACGACCTCCTTGATGGATGCGTCGATCACGGACCGGGTATCGGCATGAATCCCTTCGAAAAAATATTTTCTCGGCACACCGAACCGTTTGCCCTTCAGGCTCCCCTTGGCGGCGTTCAGATAATCGGGAATAGGGCGTGAAGCGCTTTCAGGATCCCTCGGGTCGGGACCGGCAATGGCCTGGAGCAGCATGGCCGAATCCAGCACGGTACGGGTCAGTGATCCAATCACATCCCGGGTGAAGGAGAGATACATCATTCCGCCTCGTCCGACGCGACCCAAGGTGGGTTTGAGACCCACCAGATTGCAGAGGGATGCAGGGATTCTCACCGATCCTCCGGTATCCGTTCCGATGGCCCCGGCGCAGAAACCCGCGGCCGCGGCCACGGCGGAACCCCCGCTGGATCCTCCCGGAATCCGCGTGGGATCGTAGGGATTTCGGGCGGGTCCGTAGAAGGGATTGTTGGTGGTGATGCCGAAGGCAAATTCGTGCATATTGGTCTTGCCCAAGATAATCGCTCCCGCTTTTTCAAGTTTATCCACCACAAAGGTATTGGCGGGTGGGGTCCAGTCCGCCAGGATTTTCGAACCACCGGTGGTCCTGATGTTTTGGGTGTCCAGATTATCCTTGACAGCAATGGGAAGACCATGGAGTGGACCCATGAATTTTTTCTGTTTCGCCATAGAATCCAACCGCTCCGCTTGTTTCAGGGCTTGGTCTCCTGCCACGGTGATATAGGCGTTCAAGCCTTTTTGCCCCCCGAACCGTTTGATTCGATCCAGGTACAGCTGAACAAGCCCTGTGGAAGTCGTCTCTCCACTCCTGATCATCCCGGCCAGTTCAGCCAGGGATTTCTGCGCCAGCAGATCGTTTCCGGAAGATCCCCCAAAAGCCATGCCGCCCATGGATCCGGATATGGCCAGTCCTGCACCGGCCACCAGACTCGTTTTCAAAAAATCCCTTCGATCCATTTTATTTCCGTCCATTTTTCTCCTCCCTTCCACTTCGTTGCTTCCGTTTATCCCGATGATTCCAGTAAAGCGGGAATCAGACGTCCCTTCCATGGCCTCTTGTAATGCTTACGGATAAAATTAGATCATTTCTAAATAAAATCCGCTATCCCCATTATTGGGGATGTTCAAAGAAGCAAATGGCAGCTCAATAAGAAATTTCCACGACACTTTCAAAAAGGATGGAGATAAGCTCGGAACGATTTGAGACGTCAAGCTTGAGGAATATATGTTTCAGGTGGGTTCTAATGGTTGAAAAAGCGATGTTCAGGACGGATGCGATCTCCTGATCCGTAAGGCCTTTGCAGATGAGGAGGCATATATCCGTCTCCCGCGGGGTCAACTCGAATCTGCTTTTAAGGACTTCCCTGTCAATCCTCGGGGGGCTTGAGTGAGAGGCAAGGATTCCTTTCACGGGCCTACCATCCTCGGGGGAAAATGAATGGAAAACGGACAGGGAAAAAGGACCCCATTCGGTCTGGCACGGGCTTTTTTTCAAAAGGGCGGAAAGCACCTCATAAAACCGGGCGCTTAAAGGGTCGGCCAACTCGGCCATGAGGCTGTCGGCACTTTTGTTCTGAAAAACGAACCGGTCTTTGTGATCAAAGAGAAACAAGGCGATCTGCGTGTTTTCAAAGAAACCATCCCAAAGACCCGCCATACTTCTGGCTTTGGCCAAGTGCATGGCATTGCGAAGGGCGTTTTTGAAATAAGGCAAAATAAAATCAAGTATGGCAACATCCCGCCTGTCAAAATCAGGCCGGTTGTCGGATCTCCAAATGCGCAAATCCCCGATATTCAGGTCGCTGTCATAGGCATAAAGGTTCATGCCATGGTGCAGGCCGTCTTTCTTTAGGAAATCATTGAAAAACTCCGTCTTTTCAAGTGCCGCCTGGTCCATGATTTCACAAACAAGGGTCGCACGCCTTCGTTTTTGAAGCAGATGGGTGATGGGGTCATGAAATTGGTAGTGAATTTCATACTGGGCAACATTGGCGGGACACATGTTGAGTAAAACCGGGTCGCCGAAAGAACGCGTGGATGGATTCCATATGAAGGATGCGAAAAAGTCGGCCTTGAGGAGATGCAATAGATCCTTTGAGATCTCCCTGCGAAACACCCCATGGTCCTGGCCCCCTGAAAGTTTTTCAATGATTCCAAATAGAATCTTCAATTCATGGGACTTCAGATTTTCAAGCGCCCTCTGCATTTGCCCAAGCTAGTAAATTAAGGGTTGGTTGTGTCGGCTCATCTTTCACCCATACTCGAAGGTTAGCGTCAGTGTCAATTCATTTCCTTCTGTGTCATGGGCCCGCTGTCAGTTTTGGATGCGGGGATGAAAACGTCTCACCTTTTAAAAACAAGCCCATAATGAAAATTGCTGCTTGTAATAAAAAATGCTTGACATCCCTGGATTCTATGGTTTAATTGATTCCATCGTTTGATGGAATATCTAGATGGAATAATCCGATGGTTACCCCCCTTGAAAAGGCGAGAAGCAACCCCGGTTCCATGAAGGGACGGATCCTCAAGGCTGCGCGGCGGGTGTTCGGGGAGTACGGGTTTCACGGCACCACCACCAGGATGATCGCCGAAGACGTGGGGATTGATATCTCAACGCTCCATTACCACTGGGGAGAAAAGGGCGATCTCTATGAGGCGTCTGTCCTGGACATCACGGAAGACCTCCGGGTGAAACTCATTGAGGTGGAGCGGGTTATACACGGCAAACCCCTGGCCGTGCGGATGGATATGGCCATTGACCTGATGACCGAGTATCTTTTTGAATTCCCCGAGATATCCAACCTGATTCTCTTACGCTATTTCGGCAAGACCCGACCCCAGAACCATTTTGATTTCCATGTTCCCGAATTTATATCCGACATCGCCCGGTCCATGGATCTGAGCAGGGATGAAAACAGCGTCCCGGTGGGGATCAAAATGCAGATCCTGACCATCATGAACGCCATTCACAATTTCATTTCCGGCGAAAACTTCTTCAGGCCCATGCTGGGGCTTGAAAAAGATGCGTATCGTGCAAGAGTCAAAGAGACCCTGAAGTCTATTCTTATCCCCGCGTTCAACGGGGTGGCTGGACCGGACGAGGTGGTTGAGTGAAAGGAACGCGAGCGAGACCCTTATTAACCATACAATCCGCAGCCGGTTTTACCGGGCGGGTTCGGCGTTTGGATGTTCATTTTTGAAATTCCTTTAAGGAGGTGTGAGGATGGCCTTAAACCTTGATGCAATCGGCAAGAAAATCGGCCCTGTGGAAAAGCCGTATTCGTGGAAGGATCTGGTACTGTACGCCATGGGGGTGGGGGCCGGCTTCGAGGATCTGGACTATTGTTTTGAGCAGAAGCTGAAAGTAATTCCCAGCTTTTCCATCGCAAGCGTTTTTGAATTCCTTGCGGAGGTGGGGATCAGCTCAAACGCGGATCTCTCGGGGATTCTGCATGGTGAGCAGGATATTGTTTTCCATAACCCCATACCCGTTGAAGGAACTCTGATCACCGAAGGCGCTGTGACCCATATGTATGACAAAGGGGCCGAAAAGGGCGCCCTTGTGCTGGCGGAGGCCGATACCTTTCACTCCAACGGCCAGAAACTCTTCACCAACTATTTTACCCTCTTCTGCCGAAGAGACGGCGGGTTCGGGGGGGAATCCGGTCCCAGTACCCAGGTGGATTTCCCGGACAGGCCGCCTGATTTTGAGGAGCATGCCGAACCCTCCCCCAATCAGCCGTTGGTCTACCGGCTTTCGGGAGATATCTTTCAACTCCACGCAGATCCCGAGTTTGCAAAAGCGAGCGGATTTGAAAAACCGATTATGCATGGGCTGTGCACCCACGGATATGCCTGCCGGGCTGTGATCAAGCACCTGTTCCCGGGGGAGCCCGAGCACATGAGCCGTTTCAGGGTGCGCTTTTCAAAGACCCTTTACCCGGGGGTGCCCATTACCACCCAGATATGGAAGATAGATGACGGGAAGGCATATTTCAGGACCATCAACGGCGACACAAAAGATGTGGTCATTGACGGCGGGATCGTGGAATGGCTGAGCGATGAAGCGATTCTGATCCGGCGGAAACAGGGCGGGATCCGCTTTGACGACCGGGTGGCCGTGGTGACGGGAGCCGGGGCTGGCCTGGGCCGGGTCTATGCGCTGGAACTGGCAAAGCGCGGCGCAAAGATCGTGGTGAACGATCTGGGCGGCGCCCGAGACGGTTCGGGGGAGGGGGGCAAAACCCCTGCGGACCGGGTAGTGGAGGAGATCCGGGAGGCCGGAGGCGAAGCGGTGGCCAATTATGATTCGGTGGCCACAGCCGAAGGCGGAGATGCCATTGTGAATACCGCCGTCAAGACGTATGGCAAGGTGGACATTTTGATCAACAATGCGGGTATCTTAAGAGACAAGACCCTGGCAAAGATGGACCCTGAAAACTGGGATGCGGTGATGGATGTCCATCTCAAAGGCGCCTACAACGTGACGAGACCGGCCTTTTTGAAGATGCGCGAGAACCGCTACGGGCGGATTATTTTTACCACGAGCGCGGCAGGGCTCTACGGCAACTTCGGACAAACCAACTACTCGGCGGCCAAGATGGGAATGATCGGTTTCATGAATACCCTGAAGCTGGAAGGGGATAAGCATCACATAAAGACCAACGCCATCGCACCCGTTGCCGCCACCCGGCTCACGGAGGACATTCTGCCGCCGGAACTTCTGGAAAAACTGAAACCCGAATTCGTTGCCCCCCTGGTGCTCTATCTTTGTTCGGAGCAGTGCCCGGTATCCGGTGCCATCTACAACGCAGGCATGGGATATTTCAACCGGGTGGCCATCGCCACGGGGCCGGGTGCCGTGGTGGGAGATGGCAAGGCCGCCCCTGAACCGGAAGCTGTGGCAGAGAGTTTCGAGAAGATTAAATCCCTGGATCAAGCAGCGGAATATCCCAACGCAACTGCTGCTTTCGGTCCCATGCTGGACGCGTTCAATCCTAAAAAAGCAGAAGGCACCGGGGAAACGGAGGCCGGGCTGACGGTCCAGGGGATTTTCGATGGGTTGCCCGGAGCATTTCAAGCGGACAAGGCCGCAGGGGTGGATGTGGTATTTCAGTTTGATATTTCAGGCCCCAAGGGTGGAAGCTGGGCTGCGACCGTGAAAGAGGGAACCTGCCAGGTCGCAAAAGGGTCCCACGATGCCCCCACCACCACCATCGAAATGGGGGATGATGATTTTGTGAAGATGATCTCAGGTGAACTGAACGCCATGATCGCTTACACCAGCGGGAAGATAAAGATCGGCGGGGATCTGATGAAGTCCCAGCTCATTGAAAAACTCTTTAAATTCTAGGCGAGCACTCTAGGAGGATAACCAATGATCGGTATCAAATCGTACGGCGGGTATATCCCGAGGTTGAGGCTTAACCGTATGAACATTTATCAGAGTATGGGATGGTTCGCCCCTGCCATCGTCCTGGTGGCCCAGGGGGAACGCGCCTTCTGCAACTGGGATGAAGACACGCTGACCATGGCCGTTGAGGCTTCCAGAGACTGTCTCAAGGGGATGGACAGATCCCTGGTGGACGGGCACTACCTCTGTTCCACAACCCTCCCTTTTTCGGACCGCTCCTGCGCTGGCGTGGTGAAGACTGCGTTGAATCTGAGGGACGACATCATTACGGAAGATGTTACAGCATCGCTTAAGTGCGGCACAAGCGCCCTGGTCACGGCGCTGGAAGTCATCAAGGGTGGGGAGCGGCACAACATCCTGGTGACGGCAGCGGACAAACGGGAGACCCGGGCCGCTTACTTCTACGAAATGTGGTTCGGTGACGGTGCCGGATCTTTGCTGCTGGGCGATACGGACGTAATCGCCGAATTCAAGGGGAGCTATTCCGTTTCCTATGATTTCGTGGACCACTTTCGCGGGTCACAAAACGACTATGACTACATGTGGGAGGAGCGCTGGGCCCGGGATGAAGGCTATTCCAGAATCATCCCCGAGGCGGTCACGGGACTGTTCAACAAACTCTCCATCTCCATGGATGACGTGGATACCCTGGTCTTCCCCTGCTTTTTCAAGGCCGAACACCGGAAAATAGCCAAGAAGCTGGGCGCGTCACCGGATCAGGTGGTGGACAATTTTCACGAGGCGTGCGGTGAGACCGGCGCCGCACACCCCTTTGTCATGCTCATATCAGCTCTTGAGAAGGCTAAACCCGGAGACCGGATCGTGGTGGCGGGCTTCGGCCAAGGGTGTGACGCCCTCTACTTCCAGGTCACCGACCATATACAAAATCTCCCTTCCAGAAGGGGCATTGCGGGGAGCCTGGCCAATAAAAAGAGTGAGGACAATTACCAAAAATTCCTGAAATTCAGGGACCTGATCAAGACGGAGATGGGGATACGGGCCGAGGCCCCCACGCAGACAGCCATGACGGTGCTGTGGCGGAAGCGTAAGATGCTTCTGGGTCTGGTGGGCGGCAGATGTGCGGAATGCGGAACCCCCCAGTTCCCGAAGATGGACATCTGCGTGAACCCGGATTGCGGCGCCTTTCACACCCAGGAGGACTACGTGTTCCAGGACGAGTCGGCATTCATCAAGAGCTTCACGGGGGATCTCCTGGCCGTGTCCGTGGATCCACCGGCTGTATACGGCATGATCCAGTTTGAAAACGGGGGCCGGTTCATGGTGGATTTCACCGACTGTGCCCTGGATGATGTGAGTGTGGGACAAAAGGTGAACCTCACCTTCAGGCGGCGGTATGTGGACCGGGACCGGGGATTCACCGGCTATTTTTGGAAGGCCATACCCATACCCGGGAGCGCCCCCGAAAGGGATGAAAGCCAGGGGATTCGCTTCGACGGCAGGGTGGCCATCGTCACCGGAGCTGGCGGTGGCCTGGGCCGCGATTACGCCCTTCAGCTGGCAAAGCGCGGGGCCAAGGTGGTGGTGAACGATCTGGGCGGTTCTGCCGACGGGTCCGGGAAGGGCGCTCAAAGCCCCGCGGACCGGGTGGTGGAGGAAATCAGGGAAGCTGGCGGAGAAGCGGTGGCCAATTATGATTCAGTGGCGACCGCCGAAGGCGGAAAGGGCATCGTGGATGCGGCCATAGAGGCGTTCGGCAAGGTGGACATCCTGATCAATAACGCGGGGATTCTGAGGGACAAGACCCTGGCAAAGATGGCGCCGGAAAACTGGGACGCGGTGATGGACGTCCATCTAGAAGGTGCCTACAACGTGACGCAACCGGCTTTTTTGAAGATGCGCGAGAACCGCTACGGACGGATTATTTTTACCACGAGTGCGGCGGGGCTCTACGGCAATTTCGGGCAGACCAACTATTCCGCCGCGAAAACCGGGCTGGTCGGATTCATGAACACTTTAAAACTTGAAGGTGAAAAACACGACATCCGGGTTAACACCGTAGCGCCCGTGGCGGCTACGCGGCTGACGGAAGGGATTCTGCCGCCGGACCTCATGGAAAAGCTGAAACCCGAATTCGTTACCCCGCTGGTTCTTTTTTTCTGCTCTGATCAATGTAGCGATACCGGCCTTACCATGAACGCGGGGATGGGATTTTTTAATCGGGCCGCTGTCCTTACCGGCCCGGGGACGGCCCTGGGCGACGGGGCCGAGCCGCCCACCCTGGAAGATATTCATAAGCACTGGGATGCCATCAACACCCTGGATGGTGCGGAGGATTTTCCCAATACAACCGCTTCCATCGGCCCCATGCTGGATGCGTTTAATCCAAAAAAAGAAGCCGCCGACACGGACACAGGGTCCGGCCTTACCGCCAAAAAAATATTCAACGGCCTTCCCGATGCATTTCAGGCCGATCAGGCCTCGGGCGTGGACGTGGTGTTTCTCTTTGATATCTCGGGAGACGGGGGCGGCATCTGGCATGTGCACATAAAGGATGGGACCTGCACGGTGACGGAAGGCGTCTTTGATTCCCCCACCACCACCATCAGGATGGGTGATGAAGACTTCGTGAAGCTCATTTCGGGAGAACTGAACGCCATGAGTGCGTTCACTTCCGGGAAACTCAAGATCGAAGGGGATCTCATGAAATCGCAGCTCATAGAGAAATTGTTCAAGTTCTAGAGGAGAATTGATCATGGCCACAGGGATCAGGGATAAGGTAGCGATTATCGGTATGGGGTGCACGCGATTTGGGGAACGATGGGACGTGGGCGCGGAGGAGCTCATGGTCGAAGCGTTTTCCGAATGCATAGAGGACGCAGGGATCGGAAAAAACGATATCCAGGCCGCCTGGCTCGGCACCTGTCTGGAAGAAACCAATGTGGGAAAAAGCGCCCTGCCGCTCTCCACAACGCTCAGACTCCCTTTCATTCCGGTCACCCGGACGGAGAATTTCTGCGCCAGCGGAACAGAAGCATTCAGGGGGGCCGTCTATGCGGTGGCCTCCGGGGCCTATGATGTGGCCCTGGCACTGGGTGTTGAAAAGCTCAAAGACAGCGGTTATGGCGGACTTCCCAATCCCGGATCGAATTGGGGGTCCCTCAGCTGGTTGTGGTGGCCCAATGTCACCGCCCCCGGCGCATTTGCCCAACTGGCCTCCGCCTATGCGGCAAAATATAAAATTCCGGATCAAGACCTGAAGCGGGCCATGGCCCATGTCTCCTCCAAAAGCCACGCCAACGGTGTCCTCAATCCCAAGGCCCACCTGAGAAAGGAAATCTCGGATGAGCAGGTGATGGCTTCCCCCATTATAGCCCACCCCCTGGGGCTCTTTGACTGCTGTGGCGTCAGTGACGGCTCGGCATGTGCCATTGTGACCACGGTGGAAAACGCCTTGGCCATGGGCAAAAAGGATTTTATTACGGTCAAGGCCCTGCAGCTTGCTCTCAGCAGCGGCGAGGAAATGGGCTTCAACCGATGGGATGGGGACCACTTCATGACAACCGATAAGTGCAGCACCCGGGCCTATGAGGAGGCCGGGATCAAGAACCCCAGGGAAGAGATCAGCATGATGGAATTACACGACTGTTTCTCCATCACCGAACTGGTGACCTATGAGGACCTCCATATATCCCAAAGAGGTGAGGCGGTGAAAGATGTGATGGATGGATTCTACGACCGGGAGGGCGGGGGTGTCCCCTGTCAGGTGGATGGTGGGCTCAAATGTTTCGGCCACCCCATTGGGGCCTCGGGTCTCCGGATGCTATACGAGATGTATCTGCAGTTTCACGGCAGGGCCGGTGAGCGGCAGATCGAGGACCCGCGTTTCGGGTTGACCCACAACCTGGGCGGAGTCCCCTTTATGAACGTGTGCAGCATTGCCATTCTGGGAAGGTACGAGAACTGAGCGGGGAAAGGAAACAATCATGGATTTTAAAAAGCTCTTTGAACCCATCCGTATCAACAACCTGGAGATCAAGAACCGGATCGTCATGCCCTCCATGGGGCTGGCTTACAGCACCAACTTCTCTTTTAACGACCGTTTAAGGGCCTTTTTCATGGAACGTGCCCGGGGCGGGGTCGGGCTCATGACCATCGGACCGCTTTCCATTGACCGGGTGGGGAGTGTCCCCATCATGCCGGGTCTCCATGAGGATAAGTTTATCGACCCGCTGAAGGACTTCATTGATGAAGTGCACCGGGAAACCGATGTGAAAGTGGCGTTCCAGCTCTTGCACATGGGCCGGTATGCCTTCTCTTTTTTAAGCGGCATGACCCCCATAGCCCCTTCCCCCATCCCCAGCAAACTGACCAAAGAGACGCCCAGGGAGATGACCCTGACAGATATTGAAGAGGTCCAGGAGGCCTACGTCCAGGCGGCGATCCGGGCCGTGGCCACGGGTGTCGATTTTGTGGAAATCCTCACCTGCACCGGCTACCTCATGAGCCAGTTCCTTTCACCGGTGACCAATAAACGCACCGATCAGTACGGCGGTTCCCTGGAATACCGCATGCGGTTCCCCCTGGAGGTGATCCGCCGCGTCAGGGAAGCCATCGGAGAAGAGACGGCTCTCGGTATCCGGGTTGCGGGAAATGAATTCATGAAAGGCGGCAATACCAACCGGGAGTCGGCCCTGTTCTCCCGGGCGGCGGAAGAGGCAGGTGTAGATGCCATCAACGTGACGGGCGGATGGCATGAAACAACCGTGCCGCAACTGACGGGCAATGTGCCGGCCGGGGGATTTGTGTACCTGGCCCGCGGGATTAAGGAAGCGGTGAATATCCCGGTCTTTGCATCGAACCGGCTGGGAGACCCCCATGTGGCGGAACGGGCCCTCAGGTCCGGTTCATGTGACATGATCTGCTGGGGCAGGCCCCTCATTACCGATCCGGATCTTTCCCGCAAGGTGCAACAGGGAAGGCTTAAGGAGATCGTTCCCTGTGTTGCCTGTAACCAGGGCTGCTTCGATACCATTTTTTCAGGGAACCCCGTGACGTGTATCCTGAACCCCTTGGCCGGATTCGAAGCCTATTACAAGGTGGGACGGGCGGAAGCGCCCAAAACGATCCTGGTAGCGGGCGGCGGTCCCGCGGGCATGCAGTTCGCCATCACGGCGGCTGAAAGGGGGCACCATGTCACCCTTTTCGAAAAAGAGGCGCGTCTCGGAGGGCAGGTCAATTTGGCAGGCAGCCCCCCGGGCAAAGCGGAACTGTTGAAGCTCATAACAAGTATGCGGGACCGGATGGATTTACTGGGGGTCGAGATAATGCTCGATACCCTCCTGACTCCGGATATGGTTTCCCAAAAAAATCCGGATCTGCTGGTAACGGCAACGGGCGCTAAGCCCATCACGCCTGATGTGCCGGGCGCTCAAATGCCCCATGTGACGGATGCATGGGACGTACTCGCGGAAAAGACCTATGATATCGGCCGGGATGTGGTGGTGGTGGGCGGAAGCGCAACCGGGTGTGAGACGGCCCATTTCATTGCCGCCATGGATGTGCCGGACCCCGACACCTACACCTTCCTGATGTTGCACGGGGCGGAGGACCGGGATTATGCCACATCTCTTTTGAGGGCTTCCGGCAGGCGGGTCACGGTCATCGACATGGTTCCCAGGCTTGCCAACAACGTTGGGAAAACCGCGCGATGGTCCCTCATGAAATCACTGCAGCTTCTGGGCGTGAACCTTCGACCCAACACAAAGCTCCTTGAGATCAAAGAGGACGCGGTGGTGGTAGAGACCGGCAACGTGCAGGAGACCATTGTTGCGGACACCGTGGTGATGGCTGCCGGGGTCCGTTCGGTGCGCAGTCTTGCGGAAGCAGTTCAGGATACGGGGACTGAATTGATTGAAATCGGAGATGCAAAAAAACCCGGGAAAATCACCGAGGCCATACGACAGGGATTTCTTCGGGCATTAGAGATTTGATCCCAAGCTCTTTAAGGGGCCCATAAGGGGAGATGACGGTATGGGAAAATGGATGGACGGTTATCTGGAACGTCTGAACCGGGTTCGCCATGGAAACCTTGCGGGCGGGGGGGACGACCGGTTGGATATCCAACGCGGCCTCAATAAGCTCACCGCCAGGGAGCGCATCGCCCTTCTGGTGGATGCGGGCTCTTTTGAGGAAGTGGGCTCCCTGGTGACCGATTCCCGGGCCCCCTTTGACGGAAAGACCCGGCCGTGTCCATCGGACGGAGTGATCATGGGTTTCGGGAAAATCCACTCCAGAATGGTGGCTCTGTGTGCCATGGATTTCTCCGTCATGTCAGGGTCTCTCGGAGACCAGGCGGCCTGGAAGCTGGCGGATCTGGTTGAAATGGCAGGACAAAAAAGGATACCCCTGATCTGTATGTTCGATTCGGCGGGGCTTAGGATCGGGATCAAGGGGGGGGATTGCGGCCTCTCCGGTCTGGGCCGCTTCATTCGGAATTATTCCCTCTACTCCGGCGTTATTCCCAGAATTTCCCTGGTACTGGGACCGTGTACCGGGCTCATGGCCTCCATTGCCGTACTTTCCGATTTCCTGATCATGCGGGAAGATGCGGCGTTTTTGTGGTACGGGGGAGCTAAGGAGTCGGAAGATGCGGGCACGGCGGAGTTCCATATGGAAAAGAGCGGGCAGTGTGATCTCATTGCCCGGGATGATGAAGACGCCATTCGTAGCCTGAAAGACCTGTTGGAATTTCTGCCGGCCAACTGCTGGGAAAAACCGTCCTTTCAGGAGACCGGAGATGATCCCGAGAGGCGGGAAGACGCCCTTCTGGATGTGATGCCCGACAATCCCAAATTTACGTACGATATCCACGAAATCATTGAATTGGTCGTGGATCGCGGAACCTTCTTTGAACTGAAAGAAGATTACGCACCGCACCTGGTGACCGGGCTCTGCCGGTTTGGCGGCCATGTGACGGGTCTTGTGGCGAACAACCCCGACGAATTGAGCGGTATCCTGGAACCGGATTCATCGGACAAATATGACCGGTTCATGCGATTTCTGGATGCCTTCAATATCCCCCTGGTCACCCTGGTGGACACCACGGCCTTCCCGCCGGGCGACCGATGGGAGCGCATGGGCGTCATCCGCCACGGCGCCAAACTGCTTCATTCCTATGCCCATCTCACCTGCCCCAAAATCACCATGGTGTTGAGACGGTCATACGGCGGGGCCAACATTGTCTTAGGATGTTCCAAGATGTTCCCGGACTTTGTCTACGCTTGGCCCACGGCCGAATTTGCGCCCACGGGCCCCGAGACTGTGGTTCATGCCATCTTCCACAAGGAACTGGCCAAAGCCAAAGAGCAGGGAAATTATGATGAGGTGTTCAATCGTTTCTTAGGCATCCTCAAAGAGCAGTTTTCGGTGATGAATCTTGCCAAGGTGTGGACGTCCTATTACACGGCCCATGAGGTGATTGATCCCAGAGACACCCGGCCCAGGATTATCAAGGCGCTTACAGCGGTCCGGAACAAGCATGAAGTACTCCCGGAGAAAAAACGTTCCATAAAACCCGCTTGACCGGTAAGGAGGACGTCCAATGGGTGAAAAAATGGATAATGCCATTAAGCGGTTGACCGAGATCCATGAAAAAAACCGGTCCGGAGGCGGGCCGGCACATGTCAAAAGACAACATGACCGGGGGAAAATGACGGCCCGGGAACGGATCGACTGCCTCCTGGACGAGGACTCTTTCTCCGAACTGGGGTCCAGCGTCAACACCACCGGGAAGCGGATAGACGGAAGGGAATTTGACGCCCCCTGTGATGGCGCGGTGGTGGGTACCGGCAGGATCGAGGGTCGGCGGGTGGTGGTCTATGCCAGTGACTTCACGGTCCTGGGCGGTTCCATCGGCACCCAGCACGGTCTTAAATTTGTCAAAATGATGGAGATGGCGGCAACCTGGGGGATCCCCATGATATGGCTTTTGGACTCCTCGGGGGGGCGGCTCGGTTACCGGGATGTGCCCATGGCCGGGATCGACTGGTGGTTTGCCCTGGAGTCCAGGTTCTCCGGGATGATCCCCCAGATCAACGTCCTGTTGGGTCCCTGCATCGCGGGCCAGGCCTACTGCCCCACCCTGTGCGATTTTCTGCTCATGAGCCGGGGGTCGGCGCACTTGTGGCTCGGCGGTCCCCGCATGACCCAGGCGGCCACCTCCGAGAAGATCGGGGATGATGTGGGGGGTGCCGATTATCACATGATCTACAGCGGTACCTGTGATGTGGTGGGCGAAAACGACGAAGAGACCATTTTAAAGACCCGAAAACTGATGGGGTACCTCCCGTCCAACTGGAAAGAGCGGCCCCCGAAGCGGGAGACCCCGGACAGCCCCCACCGGGAGACGGAAGCATTATCTAGCATGGTCCCCGATGACCATGACGCCCCATACGATATGCACCAGGTGATAAAATGCCTGGTGGATGACGGGGAATATTACGAAATCAAGGACGAATACGCAGGGCAATTGATCACCTGTTTCTGTCATTTTAATGGAGAAGCCGTGGGGCTCGTGGCATGCAACCCCAAAACCCCCGGCAGCATCATCGAAATAAACGCATGTGATAAATACTACCGGTTTCTGCAGGTGCTGGATGCCTATTCCATCCCGCTGGTGACCCTGGTGGACACGCCGCCCTCGGTGCCGGGGGAACCCCAGGAGGCGCTCGGGTTGATCCGGCATTTCGGAAAAATACTGGATCTTTACGCCACGGCCACCATCCCCAAGATCTCAGTGGTGTTGCGGCAGGCCTTTGCTGATGCCGGAGGCATGATACTGGGGTGCGTTAGAGATATGGGCGTTGACATCATTTATGCCTGGCCCACCGCAAGGTTCAGTGTGGAGGCATCGACCATGGATTACCGGGAGGCTTTTGCCTGCTCCATGGAAAATGATGCCTATCCGGGGTACCTGAACAGGGCCAGGGAAGCCGTGGATGTCTTTGAGGCGGCCGGAAGCTGGACCGCCCAGGTGGTGGATGAGATCATCCATCCGAAAGAGACCCGAAGACGGGTTATCGAGGCCCTTGAACTCACACGGAATAAAAAAGTAACACCGCCCCACAGGGCCAAGCTGCACGGAACAGGACCCACTTAAGGGGGAACGGAACGAAAGGAGTATCGCAATGAGTAACTCGGAAAAGCGCCCGAAGCGCGTGGAGGTCCGGGCACCCATGTCAGGGGTGTTCTACCGGAGGCCCGGTCCGGATGAGGAGATCTACGTGGAGGTGGGAGATGTGGTGAAAAAGAAACAGGTGCTGGCACTGCTTGAGACCATGAAGGTTTTCCAGACTGTCAAGGCGCCCGTTGCGGGGAAAATTGTGGAGATCGTGGCGGAAAATGAAGTCCCCTTAAAGGATGATGACCTCATGTTCGTCATCGAGAAAGCATGATGTAATGCCATCAGAAGCCTTATTTTCGAAGATCCTCATCGCCAACCGGGGTGAGATTGCCCATCGGGTGATCCGGTCCTGCCGGGAGATGGGGATCCATACGGTGGCGGTCTACTCGGAGGCGGACCGGGATTCCCTTCACCTGTCCCTGGCGGATGAACGGGTGTGCATCGGTCCTGCCATGAGTTCAAAGAGTTATTTGAACATGGAAAGCATCCTGCGGGCTGCAAAGGAAACAGGGGCGGATGCCATCCACCCCGGTTACGGATACCTGGCGGAACGTGGGGATTTTGCCGCGTCATGCGAGGCAGAGGGGTTGGCATTTATCGGTCCCACGGCCGGGAATCTCCAGCTTGCCGGGAACAAGCTCGCCGCCAAAAAGATTGCCGTGTCCGCTGGGGTCCCGGTGATCCCCGACAGCGGAGGGAATGTCTCCACGGCTCGGGAGGCGGCCCGGGTGTGCGGGGAAATGGGGTATCCGGTGATGATCAAATCCGCCGGCGGGGGCGGGGGTCGCGGGATCCGGGTCTGCCGGGATGAAGAAACACTGCTGGAGGAATTCCCCATCGCCAAAATGGAGGCCGGCGCCGCCTTCGGAGATTCCGCTCTGTATATTGAAAAGTTCATTGCCGAACCGCGCCACATTGAGTTCCAGGTGCTCTGCGACACTTCAGGCCATGTAGCCCATCTGGGGGAGCGGGAGTGCACCATACAGCGGCGCTTCCAAAAATTGATCGAAGAATCCCCCTCGCCCTTTGTGACGCCGGCCCTTCGCCGGGAGATGGGGGATGCGGCCATGGCGGTCCTTCGGGCGGCCGATTATGTGAACGCGGGTACGGTGGAGTTTCTGGTGGACAAGAACGGCGCCTTCTACTTCATGGAGATCAATGCGCGCATACAGGTGGAACATCCGGTGACCGAATTGACCACGGGGATCGATCTTGTCAAGGAACAGATCCGGCTCGCCGCCGGAGAACCTTTGGGATATTCCTTTGATGACCTGTCCCTCAGGGGATGGGCCATTGAATGCCGGATCAATGCGGAGGACCCGGACCGCGGGTTTGCGCCCTGTCCCGGCACCATTACCCATTATCGTCCGCCCGGGGGTTTCGGGGTCAGGCTCGATACCCATCTTTACCAGGGGTATGAGCTTCCCATTTTTTATGACTCCCTGGTGGCCAAGCTGGTGTCTTATGACCTGACCCGGTTGGGTGCGGTCCGGGTCATGAAGCGGGCCCTTCTGGAATTTCAAATTGAACCCATCGAAACCACCATCCCCCTTTATCTGCGGGTGATGGATGACCCGAAGTTTCTTAAAGGGGATTTCGATACCGGGTTTATCAGTCGCTTTGTTCAGGAAGAGGCTGATGAGGGCGAGGACTAGGAAATCGGGAGGCTGTTAAATGGATTTTGAATTGACCGAAGAAGAACGGATGCTAAAGGATACCGTGGCCAGATTCGTGGACCGGGAGGTCATCCCCCTGGCCCCCGAGATCGACGATCAGGAAAGATTCCCGGAAGAGAATTTCAAAGCCATGGCCGACATGGGCCTTTTCGGCATCTCCATCCCCGAGGCATATGGCGGGAGTGATGCGGGGTTCTTTTCATGTGTCCTGGTCATGGAAGAGTTGATGCGCGGGTGCGTCTCCACCGGGAACACCTACGGAGCGCACGCCATTTTGTGCGCGGAAAATATTTACCGAAACGGCAATGACGCCCAGCGAAAGAAATACCTGCCCTCACTCATCAGTGGGGAGAAAATCGGGGCCCTTGCCATCACCGAACCCGAGGCCGGCTCCGATGCCCTCGCCCTTCGGACCCGGGCGGTCAGAAAGGGAGACACGTATCTTCTGACCGGGACCAAAATGTTCATCACCAACGGTCCCCTGGCGGACGTCATGGTGGTCTACGCAAAGACCGACCCCGAAGCCGGCCCCAAGGGGATATCCGCCTTTATTGTGGAGAAGGATTTCCCCGGTTTTTCAACGGGCAAAACCCTCAAAAAGATGGGCGTGAGGGGGTCTCCGACGGGAGAGTTGATTTTTGAGAACTGCGAGGTGCCGGCCGAGAACCTCCTGGGGGGAGAGAACCAGGGATTGAACGTCCTCATGAGCGGGCTCGACCGGGAGCGGATCCTCTGGTCCATTGCCCCCATCGCCGTGGCCCAGGGCGCTTTCGACCTGGCGTTCAAGTATGCGGCCGAGCGGCGTCAGTTCGGCACGCCCATCGTTTCGTTTCAGATGATACAGCAGATCCTGGCGGACATGGCCACTGATATTCAGGCCGGCCGGGTCCTTGCCTACTGGGCCGCATCCCGCGCGGCCTCAGGCGAGCGGGTCAGACTCGATGCCTCCTACGCAAAGCTTTTTTGCGCCGAGGCGGGCGTGCGGGCCGTGGGCAAGGCGGTCCAGGTATTCGGAGGGTATGGGTTTATCCGGGAGTTCCCCATCGAGCGGATGTACCGGGATGTGAAGGGGATCGAGTTCGGGGCCGGAACCAATCAGATCCAGCGGCTGATCATTATCCGGGAACTGATGCGCGGGATGAAATAAATCGTTCAAAAGAGCAAGGGCCTCTGAAAAGGAAGGCCTTATGATGGTGTCGGCAAGTTCTTCTTAAAATGCTCCCGAAAACAGGAGCTCTTAATATATAGCCTTTCTTGGACCCCTGGCCGTACCGGGAGACGAGTGCATCTCTCCCTGGTAACAATCAAGGAGGAAGCACCATGGAAGACCGATTCTGGCACAAGGCCTACGCCGAAGATGTCCCGCCCACCATTGACTATGAAACCATCACCCTGCCTCAGGCCCTTGAACGGGCCGCCACGAAGCATCCGGAAACCGTCGCACTGGTGATGATGGGAAAAACCATCACTTACCGGCGCCTCGATGAGCTGGTCAACCGGTTTGCCGGCGCACTGGCGGAATTGGGGGTACAAAAGGGCGACAAGGTGTCCCTGATACTCCCGAACATGCCCCAGGTGATTATCGCCGCCTATGCCGCGTTCAAGCTGGGGGCCGCGGTGGTCATGAACAACCCCCTTTACACGGAAACCGAACTGGCTCACCAGCTCAATGATTCGGATTCAAAATTGGCCATATGCATGGATCTCCTGGTCCCCAGACTCCTTAGCCTGAAGGAGAAAACGGGGATAGAGACCATCATCTCATGCCATATCCGCGATTATCTCCCTTTCCCGAAAAAGCAGCTCTTTCCATTTGTTAAAAAGAAGATGCACCGGAAGCACAACCCGGCAGAAGGAGTCCCGGAGTTCATGGAGCTAATCAAGCGGTATCCTCCGGACCCGCCGAAAACGGAGGTCCTGTTTGATGATCTGGCCGCACTCCTTTACACCGGCGGGACCACGGGCCTTTCCAAGGGCGTGATGCTGACCCACGCCAATTGCAGCATCTGTGTCCAACAGTTGAAAGCCTGGCTCCCGGATGCGGTCGAGGGAAAGGACAGTATGCTGGGGACCTTCCCCGTATTTCATACGGCCGGGTTCACCACCGGCATGAACACAGCCATATACAGGGGGCTCACTTACATCCTCATCCCCAGGCCGGAGCCGGGTACGGTGCTCGAAATGACGCGGAAATACAAGCCCAACTGGTTTCCGTGCGTTCCCACCATATTTGTGGGAGTTCTGGCCCACGAGGACTTCCAGAAGACAGATTTTTCTTCGGTGAAGGGGTGCTTGTCGGGAGCGGCTCCCCTGGCTCTCGAGACCATCAAACAGTGGAAAACCGCCGTGGGGGCGGACATTGTGGAGTGCTACGGCCTGACCGAAACATCCACGCTGTCCCATGCCAATCCCTGGGGAGGAAAAGCCAAGGCAGGCAGCGTGGGGGTCCCTGTTCCAGATACGGACTGCCGGATCGTGGACGTGGAAACAGGCACAAAGGACATGTCCCTCGGGGAGTCGGGAGAAATTATCCTGAAGGGTCCCCAGGTGACCAGCGGGTACTACAAACATCCGGAAGAAACAGCTGATACCATACGGGACGGGTGGCTCTACACCGGAGATGTGGGGTACATGGACGATGAAGGATATCTCTACATTGTGGACCGGAAAAAAGACATGATTATCGCTGGGGGGTATAATATTTATCCCAGGGATATTGATGAAGTCCTCTACGAGCACCCCAAAATAAGGGAGGCCTGCGTAATCGGTGTTCCGGATACCTACCGGGGGGAGACCGTGAAGGCCTTTATCGTCCCGGAGGCCGGCGAAAAGGTCACCGAAGATGAGATAAAAGCCTGGTGCAAGGAGAAGCTGGCCTCCTTCAAGGTCCCCAAACAGGTGGAATGGATGGATGAACTCCCCAAAAGTGCCATCGGAAAAGTGTTGAGAAGAAAGCTGAGAGAAATGGAGCTGGAGAAAAACCCACCAGGCGATCAGACCACCGGCGGGTAAAGGAAGGATTTTCTATGGACGGTTACGATACGATCGTCATCGGTGCGGGGAACGGCGGACTCACCGCATCGGCGGCACTGGCCCAGAAGGGGTTGCGGGTACTGCTCCTGGAGCGGCACAACATTCCGGGCGGATGCGCCACCAGTTTCTGCCGGGGCCGTTTCGAATTTGAAGTGGCCCTCCACCAGTTGAGCGGCATGGGGACTCCCACGAAACCGGGGCCCTTGCGCATGATGCTGGGAAATTTAGGGATCCTGGATCAATTGGAACTGGTGGAGATGCCGGATCTCTACACCGTAATCATGCCGGGCGGGTTCAAGATCGGATTCAAACCCGACAAGAACCAGGTCATTGAGGAATTGAAGGCGCGGTTCCCCCATGAGGCCGGGGGTATCGACACCTTTTTCAAGCGGGTTTATGCCTACGCCAACCAGATGCTGGCCGCTTTTTTCTTCAAGGACCCGGCGCCCACTCGCGAGAAATACCCGGACATGTACGCCGATGCCTTCAAAACAGCGGCCCAGGTGCTGGACGAACTCTTTACGGATCCGCTTCTGAAAGCCGTCATAAGCGTGTACTGGGGATACGTGGGCCTCCCTCCCGACCGGTTGGCATTTCCCTATCTTGCCATGATCTTTTTTACCTACATCGAATTTAAACCCTTCCACATCAAGGGCGGCTCCCAGGCCCTATCGAATGTCATTGTCAATAAGTTTCTTTCCCACGGGGGGACGGTGCGCTACAACTGCGGGGTTTCAAAGATCATTGTGGAAGACGGGGCGGTCAAGGGCGTCGTGACGGAGGAGGGAGACCGGATACCGGCGCGGTTTGTGGTTTCAAACGCAAGCCAGGTGTCCACCTACGTGGGTCTTCTGGAACCGGAACATGTTCCGGACAAAGTGCCGAGGGAGATGCGGGGGAGAAGCCTCAGCCCATCGGCGTTCACCCTGTTCGCCGGTTTCGATTGTGAACCGGACGCATTGGGGTTTACGGAATCCACCAGTTTCCTCTTAAGCGACCTGGACGTATCGGACCGGGCGCTCAGCAGGATGGGGGAACTGGCCATCGGAAATCAGCCCATGGTGGTGAGCTGTTACGATGTGGGAGACCCGGATTTCTCCCCTCTCGGAACCTGCCAGGCCAACATGGTCACCCTCAAATACGGGAAGCCCTGGCTGAAGGTCCCCCCGCGGGAGTATCACAAGGTGAAATATAAGTGTGCCGAAGAGATGCTCCGGAGGGTGGAGGAGATCTATCCCCATGTGAGGGGGCACATTGAAGAACTGGAGGTCGCCACGCCCCTGACGCACATGCGGTATCTGGGGCACCCGGAAGGGGCCATTTACGGATACGAGCAGTACACCAAGGATTCCATGTTTTTTCAGCCGGGGCGGTATTCTCCCATAGAAGGGCTCTACTTTGCCAGCGGCTGGGTGGGGGATTGCGGGTTTCATCCGACGCTTCAGGCCGGGCTCACGGCGGCCAAATCCATTGTGCGTAAACTGGAGAAGGAAAAAAAATGAAAAAAGCCGTACATGAGGACTTTGACGGATATGACGATATCGTCCGGGAGATTGAATACAGCCGGAAGTACGGTGTGGATTACACCCGGGAACGGAGTATGCCGGAGCGGTTCATCGACCGGCTTCATCCCTCCCGGCTGAGGCTCCGCGTGGCTGATGTGATGGACGAAACCGCGTCGGCCAGGACATTCCGGCTGATTCCCGAGGACAATGAACTCCCGCCGTTTCTTGCCGGGCAGTACATTTCCCTTTCGGTGGAGACCGGCGGCATTCTCACCAGCCGGCCCTACAGCATATCTTCCCCCCCGAACCAGTCGGGGTTCTGGGACATTACGGTTCGCAGGGTTCCATCGGGGCTGGTGTCCAACTATCTTTTCGATCAGGTGAATAAAGGGGAGATCCTCAATACCTCAGGGCCTTGCGGCAACTTCTATCATAACCCCCTCTTCCATGACAGAAACATGGTCCTGATTGCCGGGGGCGCCGGCGTGACGCCTTTTATGAGCATGATACGGGAGATTGTCGAATGCGGGTTGGAGCGGCATGTTCACTTATTTCTCGGAAACAGGACCCTTGAAGAGGCCATCTTTCACGGCGGGCTCTCTTCCCTTTCCCATCGATTTGAGAACATTCAATACATCCCGGTTATTGAAAACCCGTCCGGAGACTACCCAGGCGAAGTGGGGTTGATTACCGAAAAACTGATCAAGGAAAAACTGGGTGACATTACGGGCAAAACCTATTATCTCTGTGGCCCACAGGGGCTTTATGATTTCTGCATCCCGGAGCTGGAAAGGCTGAATATTCCGGGAAGGAAAATACGTAAGGAAGTCTACGGGGCCCCCGTGAAGGTCTCCGACTGCCCGGGCTGGCCGGAAGAGATTTCTGAGACCCAGGTTTTTTCAATCCATGTGAAAGGCCGGGGCGCCATTTCCGCCCGGGCTGGAGAGCCCATGATCAAATCGCTGGAAAAAGCAGGGCTTACCCTCAAGGCCCTTTGCCGATCGGGGGAATGCAGCATGTGCCGGGTGCGGGTGGTGTCGGGACGGGTGTTTCAGCCAAAAGGGGTGCCGGTCCGGAAGTCGGATATGCAATTCGGGTATGTGCACGCCTGCGTCTCCTATCCCCTTGAAGATCTGGAGATCGAAATTTAAGAAAAGTTTACAGAAGAGAGGAGATATTTTACATGAGCCATGAAACACAGCCAGAGAAAGAGCTGGTGAGATTTGAGAAAAAGGGGCATGTGGGCCGGATCATCCTGAACCGGCCTGAGAAACGAAATGCCATGAACATGGTTTTATGGAAGGCTCTTGATGGCGCGGTGGCAGCCGCAGCAGAAGATCCGGAGGTGAGGGTGGTAATCCTCAGTGGAGAAGGAAAGTCCTTTTGTGCGGGAATCGATCTTGGCCCCGACAACGAACTGCTGTCAACCATCGGCGGTCAGCCGAATGCGGTCCAAAAGGTGACGCTTTTTCAGGAGATCAAAGTGATCCAGGATATCCACAACCGCCTGGAGAGTCTCTCCAAGCCGACCATCGCGGCCATCCAAAGCCACTGCCTCGGTGCCGGTCTGGAACTGGTCCTCTGCTGCGATATCCGCATCTGTACATCCGATGCGGTCTTTGGTCTGCCCGAGGCCACCCTGTCCATTATCACGGACGTGGGGGGACTGCAGCGTCTCCCCAAAGTGGTGGGGAGGGGTCATGCCCGGGAAATCTCCTTTCGGGGTCACCGGTTTGGTGCCAAACGGGCAAGAATGATCCAGCTGGTTAACGACGTTTACGGGGATCGGGATGAACTGGAAGCCAAGGCCGTGGAAATGGCCGAAGAGATTGCGGCCAACCCCCCGTTTGCGGTCCAGGGGGCCAAGGATGTCTTTCTCTTCGATGACGAGGTCGGGTTGAAGCGGTCCCTTCACTACAATGCGGCCAGATCATCCATGATTCTGCCGTCAGAGGATATGTTCGAGGCCATGGGTGCCTACCTGCAGAAGCGGAAAGGCAACTTCAAAGGGGCGTAAAAGGAGGTCCGGATGAACCAGAAAAAGACAGTGGTCACCTGTGCCCTCACCGGGGTCCTGACGGATCCGGCGATTCATCATGTCCCCGTTACCCCGGAGGAAATGGCGGACCATGCGGCGCAGGCATATGATGCAGGAGCGTCCATTCTCCACTGCCATTTCAGGAACCAGACGGAGGGGATGGGCCATCTGCCCACGTGGGAACTGGAACCGGTGGGGAACATACTGGCGGCCATCAAGGATCGCATCCCGGAGATCATCATCTGTATGAGCACGGGGGTTGTGGGACCCGATATCTCGGGACCCCTGGCGTGCCTTGAAAAGTTTCAACCTGAAATGGCCGCCTGCAATGCCGGCTCTTTGAATTACCTGAAGCTTCGTTCCAACGGGTCGTGGGCCTGGCCCCCGGCCCTCTTTGACAACCGGGTGGAAAAGATCAAGGGATTTCTGGATGTGATGATTGCGAACCATATCAAGCCTGAATTCGAGTGTTTTGACACGGGTATTGTCAGGAGCGTGGGGCTTTACCGGAAAAACGGCATGTTTCAGGATTCAGCCCATATTTCCTGCGTCATGGGGGTTGCCAGCGGTATGCCCGCACGCCCTGATCTGCTCCCCATCCTGGTGGATGAGATGCCGGAAGGCAGCCACTACCAGGTCATCGCGGTGGGCCGGGGCGAGATCTGGGATCTCCACCGGAAATGCGCGGAGCTGGGCGGGAATGTGAGAACGGGGCTCGAGGACACCTTCTACCTGCCGGGGGGTGAGAAGGCCAAGAACAACGGGGTGCTGGTGGATGCGCTGGTCGGTATGGTCAGGGAGGCGGGCCGGGAGCCGGCCTCTCCGGCGGAAGCCCGCGAGATCCTGGGCCTGAGGTCCGCTTCGACCCAAAGCTAGAGCCCCAAATCTCTAATCAAACAGCAACGTCGGAGGCATACGATCTGATGGAAATAATTCAATATACGGAAGAACACCGGATTTTCAGGGAAGCGGTCAGGAAGTTTTTTGCAAAAGAGGTCATTCCACACATGGACGACTGGGAAGAGGCCGGCAGGGTGCCCAAGAGCGTCTGGCGGAAAATGGGGGAACAGGGATTTCTCTGCATGGATGTTTCAGATAAATATGGTGGGCTCGGAGCGGATTTTCTCTATTCGGTGATCCTCACCGAGGAGTTGGGAAGAACGGGAAATACGGGACTTGCCACGCCCCTTCACAGCGATATTGTGGTGCCCTACATCACATCCTTTGCTTCCGAAGAGTTGAAAAAAAAATATCTTCCCGGGTGCATCTCGGGAGAGATGATCACGGCTCTGGCCATGACCGAACCCAATGCCGGGAGTGATCTTGCCGCCATCCGCACCACGGCTGTTGAAGATGGGGATGATGTGGTGCTCAACGGCCAGAAGACCTTTATCAGCAACGGTCTCAATTGTGGACTGGTGATCCTGGCAGCGAGAGATCCTTCCATTGAAAACGCCTATGAGGCCATTGATCTCTATTTGGTGGAGGAAGGCACACCGGGATTTGAAAGGGGAAAAAGGATCAAAAAAGTGGGATGGCACAGCCAGGACACGGCGGAACTTTTTTTCAGCGATTGCCGTATCCCCAAAACCAACCGCCTGGGGCAGAAGGGCAGCGGGTTCACGATGCTCATGGAAAAGCTGCAACAGGAACGGCTCATATGCTGCATCATCGCGGTGACCGCTGCCGAACGGATGCTGGAGATGACCACTCAGTACTGCCGGGAGCGGACCGCCTTCGGACGTCCCCTTACCAAATTCCAGAATACGCAATTCAAAATTGTTGAGATGGCCACTGAGATCCGGTTGGGCCGCACCTTTGTGGACAAGCTCATCGTGGATCACATGGAGGGGGTCAATGTGGTGGTAAACGTCTCCATGGGCAAGTACTGGACTTCGGAAATGGCCATGCGCGTGGCCGATCAGTGTGTTCAGCTTCACGGGGGTTACGGGTACTGCGAGGAATACCCCATCGCCCGGGCCTGGAGAGACGCCCGGGTCCTGTCCATCTTCGCGGGGACCAGCGAGATCATGAAGGGGATTGCCGCTAAATTTATGGGACTTTAAAAGAAAAGAATGGACTTTCAATTTACCGACGAACAGCGCATGTTCAAGGACCAGGTCATCCGGTTTGCCAGAAAGGAAATTGTGCCACGGGTTCAGGAACACGATCTCAAGGGGGAATTTGACCGGGAGTCTTTTGGCAGACTGGGAGAATTCGGAATCCTGGGACTTCACTTCCCGGAACCTTTAGGCGGGAGTGATGCGAATGTGGTGACCACGGTCCTGGCAGGCGAAGCCCTGGGGGAGGCCGGGGTGGACGGGGGGTTGACACTCGCTTACGGCGCCCACACCTTCCTTTGTGCCGATACGATCCATGCCCACGGGACCGATCAACAGCGGGCCGCATATATCCCGAAACTGGCATCGGGCCGGTGGGTGGGGTGCATGGGGTTGACCGAACCGGA
>Ga0233437_1002377_pt1 | contig 28659 bp, 42 predicted proteins | sample SI_122_August201_FD_182714 | JGI IMG/M metagenome (GOLD analysis project Ga0233437, IMG submission 182714) | Seawater microbial communities from Saanich Inlet, British Columbia, Canada - SI_122_August2016_200_MG | ecosystem: Environmental > Aquatic > Marine > Inlet | place: Canada: British... | reverse complement strand
AAGGTCCATTTTTTCATAAAGAATTTTCATAAATTCCATTATTTTAATTTTTTTATCAGACTTGTCAAGTTTTACAGCACTGTAAGCTGTTCTCATAAAATTAGCAAGACTTACTCCAGGAATTTCACTAGGGTATTGAAAACTCAAAAATAAACCAGCTTTTGCACGTTCATTAACTTCCATGTCAAGAACATTTTTATCATCAATTAATACACGTCCTTTAGAAATTTCATAATTTGGATGTCCCATGATTGCAAATGATAAAGTTGATTTACCTGAACCGTTTGGTCCCATTAATGCATGAATTTCTCCTTGTTTAATTTTAAGGTTTACACCTTTTAATATCTCTTTTCCCTCAACACTTACATGTAAATCTTCAACAATTAATTCTGACATTTTTTATATTCCTCCTAGTTAATTTAAGCATAACAAATATTACATTTGATATCTGTGTCAATGTGATCATGACAAACATTGCACATAGTTTTTGATTTTTTAATTTCTTTTAGGATCTTTTGAAACCGCATTCTAAAATCATTTTGAGTAATAATATATTTACAAGAATCATTTATTTTTCTGACAATTTTTTCATCAAAGGATACATTATTTCCTCTTTTATTTTTTGTATATTGGCTTACAGCAGCTTGGGTTAGATTCATTCTATTTGCGATATCTTTTTGTTTTACATTATTTTTTTTAAAACCATTAACAAAATGCTTTCGTAATGCTGGCATAATAAACCAAACTTCAACTTCTTGAGGTGTATCCATAACTAACTTAACAATTGTTAATTATTTATAAAACTAATGTCTAATAAATCCTAAAAAAAGAAGTAAAAATTATAATTAGAGTTTTTCTTGGGTTTCTGTATTTCCCATAACATGACCTTTGTATAAAGTTACTTTACGTTCATCAATTAACCTAGTTGCAATATTAAATAATGCAAATAATTTAGGATTTTTAATCTTTTTCTTAGATATATATGCAACTGAAGATTTAACATCATCCATATTCGCACTTGGAGTATTAAATGCTTGGACAAAAGCATCAAGCGTATCAACAAACTTTACAACTTGTGCTTCAATTGAACTTAATTTTTGATATTCCCTAAAATATTTCATTAATTTTTCTTTTGCAGATAAATTTCTAATTAGTAATTTTACAGCGTCTTTTTCAACTTTATCAAACCTATCTCTTGCAAGTTCTTTTGCGTAAGTTCCAATGTCACCCGTAATAGACTCACCAATATCATGCATCATTGCAATTTTTAAAGTTTTATCTGGATTTATATTCCAACCAGATTTTTTTAGTTCTGTTGCCATAATATATGCGAACATAGCAACATTATATGAGTGAGCAGCAACTGAATCTGCTTCATTAATTTTAAAACCACTGTATAAAAATCCTTGTCTCGGTAATTCTTTAGATACTTGTACTGTTAAAAATACTTCTAACACTTCAGCTAATTTTTTATCATCCATTTTTTCTCTCCAATTTATCTAATTCTTCTTGAAATTCTTCAGGGTCTTTGAAATCTTTATATACTGATGCAAATCTAATATAACTTACTTTATCAATTTTTTTAAGTCGTGTCATAATCAATCTCCCGATTAATGATGAACTTATTTCAGGTTCTCCTTTGGATTTTACATGTTTGTCAACTTCATTTACAATTTGTCTAATTTGTTCAAGGGAAACTGGACGTTTTTCACAACTTCTTATTATTCCGCGTTCAAGTTTCTCTCTACTATATGCTTCCATTGTACCATTTTTCTTTTTGACAAATAAAATTGCACCCTCAATTCGTTCATAAGTTGTAAAGCGTTTATTACATTCTTTACATTCACGTCTTCGTCTGACGGCTTTATCATTTTCAGTTTCTCTTTTATCAACTACTTTATTAGATGGAGAAAAACAATATGGACATTTCATAATATAATTAGAACAATAGCAAGAATTAAAATATTTGCTAAATATACTACTAGAAATATGTTATATATTGTGTCAACACCAATTGGGAATATGAAAGATATTACTTATAGGGCTGTAGAAATTCTTGGTGAAGTTGATTTTGTCTTAGCTGAAGACTCACGTAGAACTGGAATCCTTTTGAAACATTATGGTGTTTCAAACAAATTAATTATATATAATGATACAAATAAAGAGAGAAAAACTTCTGGAATTATTAGAGATTTACTTAATGACAAAAATATAGCTTTAGTAACTGACTCAGGAACACCAGGAATAAGTGATCCAGGATTTTATTTAGTTCGAGAATGTGTAAAAAATAACATTAAAGTTTTACCTATACCTGGAGCAAATGCAGTAATTTCTGCATTGGTATGTTCAGGTCTTCCAACAGATAGATTTACATTTTATGGTTTCTTACCAAAAAAACCAGGTAAATTTAAAGAACTTATTGATGAAGCTAATTCACGAACTGAGACTGCAATTTTTTATGAATCACCTCATAGAATTATAAAAACATTGAAGAGATTAAATGACCAAATTCCTGATAAACAGATAGTGATAGGACGAGAACTTACAAAAAAATTTGAAGAATTTATTCGTGGCAAAGTAAGTGACATGTATACTCAATTAAAAGATAAAAAACTAAAAGGAGAAATAGTTGTATTACTTAATTAAAATACTAACATAACTAACACTATTTTTAAAATCTCCAAGAACATCTCCTGAAGTATAATATTTTAATAATTTTGCAGATTTCCCTTTGTAATTTTTCATATAATAAAGACTTGTAAGAATTGGTACATACCCACAAATTGTTATATGAGTTTCATTTAAATATTTTCTAAATCTTTCTGCATCAAAATTTTCTATATATTTTATTGCACCATTATCTAGAAGTTCTAAATTTTGCTTTATATTATCTGTAAAAGGAACATAATTAAAATTATGTCCATAATGTGTAAAGTCAGAACTTATAATTAAAGTCACATCTTTGTTATTTAATACATCAAACAATTCTGTTCCTAATTTTTCTGGATCAATATTACCTAATGAGATACATACAATATCAAAATCATTATCTTTGTTGATGTACTGTAAAAATGGTATTTGAACTTCAATTGAATGTTCTTTTTCATGAGGTTCTTCATTAATTTCTAAACTAGTTGTATTTGTAATTTCATCGACTAATTCTTTGTTAGTCTCAATAATACCTAAAGGAGTTTGCCAGTCTTGGTTTGAAATACCAGAATGATGTCCATAATGATTAAGCCCAATTAATACAAATGTTTTTGCAAGGGTTGATTCTGCTACCTTCTTGTATGCATGTGCTGCACAACTTCCAGAAAAAAAATATCCGGCGTGAGGGACAATAATTGCTTTTATTTTTTCTTTAGAAACATTTTGATTTAACTTTCCAGGTCCAAATTTTCCAGTAAAACAATCTTTTATTTGTATAATTAAATTGTCTTTATCATATTCATAAAATTTTCCAGCTACAACAGGTTGACGAATCATAGTTGTTTTTAATGAAAATGAAGATATATAAAATATATTATTTTCTTAGATACCCCGTCTTTTGAGGCGATCTAGGTAATTACATAATTTTTTCTGATTAATCTTTGAGAATCTGAGATTTAAAAATATTTCACTGTTTGCAGTGGTTAGGATTTTTATTTCTTTTTAGATTTTTTTTCCCACAAACTAATTTCTCTAACTAAATGTGTTATTTGTTGTTGGGATTCTTCAATTTTTACATATAATCTAAATATTAAATAAAATAATCCACCAACACTTACATACAATATAAAATCAATTCCTCGTCCAATTCCTAGAATGTCGGCAAAACTTGATACTATATTTGGGAAAAATACTACAAACACTAAACCAAACCAGATAGCCAACCAAAAAAACAATTCTGCAATACTTATTTTCTTGTCTTTAGCTCTTAATATTGCACGGCTTGCAGTAAACACAACGTATACAACTGCTAAAATTTGAATTATTGTTAACATTTGTTTTTCACATAAAAAATCTTTTTAATAACATTTTTGTTCCAAGTTCAATGCTTCTAAGCCAATTTTGACCTTTTTTAATTGAATAATTATCGTATATTACTGTAATTGGTACTTCTTTATATTTTAATTTATTTTTTTCTATTTCCCAAAAAAATTCTCCAGCATGTTCCATCCTGTCGCTTGTTAATCTAATTTTTTTGGCAGCATAATTTGACATTGCTCTAAAACCACATTGAGAATCTGTTATTGATATTCCATATAAAAAATATACTACAAAAATTCCTAACTTCAAGACTATTTTTTTTAAAATAGGTATGTTAACAGCTTTTCCCATAAATCTTGAACCTAAAACAATATCAACATTCTTTTTTTTAATTGGTGTAATCACTTTTTTTATTTCATCAACAACAAACTGCCCATCTGCATCAAATGTGACAATTATGTTGGCATTTTTTGTTAGCGCAAAATCAATACCTGTTTTTAATGCAGCACCTTGACCCCTATTTATGACATGTCTTAATACAAATGCATTATGTTTTTCTGAAATTCTGAAAGTTTTATCAGTTGATCCGTCATCTACAACAACAATATTTTTGTATCCTTTGTTTTTTAATTCAGTCAATACTGAACCTATTTTTTTCTCTTCATTAAATGCTGCAATTACAATAAATATATTCATTAAGACAGATAGACTTGAAAAAACGTATTTATACTTTATGAAATATACATGCTATTATTAAAGTTTAAAATTTGTTATTATGAAAGTTTTATTTTTGAGAATTCACGTTCAATATTTCTTATTTCAGACTCAAGTTTTTGCATATCAACATTTTTTGGTAATAGTCTTTCACGTGTTTTTTGAGGTTTAACATTTCCAAGTGCTTTTCTTAATTGAGATTTAGGTAATTTAGTTTTTAATTTTGTTACAAGTAAATCTAATTCTTGCATAATTTTTCTCATTTCTTCAAAATTTCTTAATTTATTTGCTCTTAATACTCCAAGTTTTTCATAACTTTGCAAAGATCCTACAACTTCACGAGATGCTTCTAATAAGTTTCTGCGGACATCCACAGGTTCATAAATTCCAACAAATAGTTTTTCTGACATTTTTAATTAATATTTTGGTTCAAACAAAACTTGATCAATATATTTGAGTTTTCTTTCAACATCGTCAAGCGAAGATTTCCAGACATCAAGTTCTGAATCTTCTTCATTTTTTAAATCATAAATTTTTCCAAGAATTTTTCTAGCATCCTTAATTTTTTCATTAATTAAAGCTACGATATCTAATAGATCATTATATTCTTCAACCTTTACAAATACATTAGTGTCTTTTTTCATTCAATTTCCCTCATTGTAGCAAATAAAACATTATCCACATATATAAGTTTTCTTTGTATGTCTTCAAGAGTTTTTGCATAATTTTTATGTTCGAGATCAGTATTTTTTTTTAAATTTTTAAGCATATAAATAATATTTGGAGATTCTTTGATATAATTTTGCATAGTGTCAATATTTGTTAAAATTTGCCCATAATTATCTGTTCTAATAAACAAAGGTCCTCGTTTATTAATTCCACTAACTGAAAAATTTGTTTCATCAAGTTCTGGAGTTATAGTTTGAAATACAGGTATTTCAGGCAAGTTAACTAAATCTTCTTCAACAAAAGTAAGAGGTACATTTTCATATTGTTTAAAGCTAGGTAATAGATTGTTTGAAGGTTGAGGTACTGAAAGATTTGGCAATCTGTCAGGTACATTATAAGTTTGAGTAGTTTGAATATTTTCGAAAGTATTAACAACAGGGGTTTGTGGAATAATTGGTTCAATTATTTTAGGTTGATTGGTTACAGTAACTGTTGTAGTTTTTTCTAATTGACTAGGTAAACTTGGGACAGGTGAACTTTCAAATAAAGAATCTTTTTTTGGCAATGATTCTGACAAAGATGGTAACGGTGTAGGACTTTTAATAGGTTGAGTTACAATAGGTGGTGGCAGAGAAGAGATTGTCGGAGGGGGAGTTGAATTAGTTTTATTTTTAGGCATAGGAGGAGGAGGAAGACTTGTACCTCCTTGAACCAGTGGTCCATTAGTTGTACTTGCCTTTTTTTGTCCAAAATTATCAAAAAATCCCATTTTAAGTTTAAAAAGAATATATCTCTTGCCATATTTAAAACTTTTTATTGTTGCTAAGATTATTGGAAAAATATTTATACATTTTATTTACTACTTTTTTTATGAAGAAATTCATTATAGTTATTATTTTTATTTTTATTGTGCCTACCATATTATCTCAAGTTCAATTTAATGAAGTAATGTCCAACCCCACAGATTCAAATGAATGGATTGAATTTTTTTTATTTGATGATTTTAATTTTTCTAATACAACATTAACAGATAATTATTATCAAGATGAGATTGTTTGCTGTGATTTCAATATTAACTGTTCATTGTTTTTTTTTAAAGATGATTATGTATTGATTTTTGATCAAGATACATCTTTTAATATTAGTAATATTAAGAAGTTTTTATGTGTTGATGATAACTCTTTAGGCAATGGACTTGGTAATAAACAAGATAATTTGACATTAGCTAAAGAAAATATAATTATCAATAATTATGCATATGAGATTGATACTGAAAAAGGAGATACAATAAGTAAAATTAATTCTTCATGGTTTATTGCAAAACCTACACCTGGAACAGTAAATGAGTTACATGAACAAAAACAAGATTCTGTGGGAAATGTTGATTTAGAAGTTTTACTTAATATCAATGAAAAGGTTTTTTCTAACACAGAATACAAACTTTTTAAACTAAAAAATAACAATTATCCTGAACATAATAATCAAATAAATATTACTTTTAATGTAAATATAAGTAATGAAAATAATTTAGTTTTTTCAGAAACCTATTTCCCACAATTAAAATCTTACACAACAACAAAAACTGGTAATTTTTTATTTGAAGACGGGGTTTATTTTTTGTGTGGCAAAATTGAATCTTCTTCAATTCTTGATAAAAATATTGAGAACAATCAATTATGTGTTCATGTAACTGTGATTAATACTAAAAACATATCCTGTAATATTTCATTAGAAACACAAATTGTTAATGACAAAATTTTTGAGAACAAAAACAAAATTCAGTTTAAACATTATTTAACCAACAAAAGTTTTCCATTTATAATTGAATACTGGGTCGAAGATTTGTTTGGGGATAAAGTAAAAAATAAAGTTCAAACATCAAACCTTAATACTAAATCATTTACACCCAAAATTAATGAACAAGATAGAGTCTTTTTTCTAAAATCCAAACTTAACTTTTTAGGATGTAATAATTCAAACAAGAATCTCTATAATGAGAAAGTTTTATTGATAAAGAATAATCAAGTAAGTACTGAAGATGAAGAATCTAATGAATTAATTGAAAATGAAATTATAATTTTAGGTACAGATAAAGAAGAATATTTTTTTGGAGATGTTGTCATGTTAGAGATTTATGTAAAAAAAGGAGACTCATCAAAGACTGTTGTGAGTACACAAGTTAAATCTAAAAAAATTGTTAGCTATACAACTAAAACATATTTTAAAGATAAGAATACTGAATATGAAATTAAATTTCCAGTTTTATTAAGATCTAATTGTGAGAATAAATTTAAAGATGGAGAATATGGAATTGAGATTGAAGGATTGGGTGTAATAGTGTCAAAGAACATTAATATTTTTACAAATCGTCAGAAATGTAATTTAATATATGATCCTCTGGAAACTGTTGCTAAAGATAAAAACAAAGAATTTGAACTAATCCATTTTTCAAATGAAACTTCAGCAATCGATCCAATTTTTTCTATTATTAGAATATTTAATGATGATAATTTAACTCATAATTACACAATACATAGCTACATATATAGTGGACCAAAATCATATTCAGGTGAGAGAACAAAAAATCTTCAAAATTTTTCATTGGAACCCGAAAGCTATAAATTAATTACATTAAAAAATTCATATGATGAAATTCCTGATAAAGAAGTAAACCTCAAAATTAAATTGAAAAAAGATACAGATAAGACTCAAAAAGAAATAACTCTTCCTCTGAAAATGATGAAAAATGATAAATCTATTATTGAAGATTCATTAAATCCAACAAAACTAGTCAATGAAAAACCCAAAGACGGTAATAAAATTACTGGTGGTATTATATATGAATCTACATCTGCTAAAATAAAAAATTATTCATTTGTTTTTGTGGTGTTTATTATTTTACTTTTTATTTATTTATTATTTAAAGATTATTTATGATATTTTTTATCTAAAACAATATAAATTTATTTTGATTCACTAATTTTGTATGCACGAGATTAGTCAAAGGATTTTACATTATAAAAGAAAAGACATTCAAAGATTAATAGTAGAATCTGCCCCAAATAGGGAAGTTGGAACAAGATTTGGAAACAAAGGATTTGGTAGACGACCAGACGTTTTAATTTATGAGAATGACATTTTAGAAGGAGTTAAAAAAGGAGTTACTAGTTTTCATATTTCTGAAGAAAGATGGCAAAATCCATTAGATTTAGAAACAGGTTTAAATAAAAAACAGCTTGATGAATTACGTATTGGTTGGGATTTGGTTTTGGATATTGATTGCCCTCATTGGTATTATTCAAAATTAACAACATATCTTTTTATTCAGGCACTCAAAGAACATAATATTAAATCTATAAGTTGCAAATTTTCAGGAAATAAAGGGTTTCATATAGGTGTTCCTTTTGAAGCATTTCCAGAAATGGTTAATGATATCCCTGCAAAAGATTGGTTTCCTGAAGGCCCCAAAAAAATAGCATTATATTTGTTAGATTATATTGCAAAAAATTTGATACATGTTGACAGTGATGAAAACATTGATTTTGGTGGGATACATAAAATTACAAAAAAAAAATTAGCAATAGATTTACAAAAAACTGAAGAAGAATTAAGTAAAACTGTTTGTCAAAAATGTAATAATTTATTAAAAAAAATCACAAAAAAAAGAAAAACAGAATTTTTGTGTTCAAAATGTGAAAGGCGAGAATTTAAAGAAGATGATACCAAAATGTTAGTATGCAGTAAATGTAAAATTTTAATGAATAAGATTGAGCATAATTCTTCAATTTGTAAATGTGGTTCAAACGAATATGTTCAAGTTTTTGATCCTTTATCAATTGTTGAAATAGATACAATCTTGATTTCTTCTAGGCATATGTATAGGGCACCCTATAGTCTTCATGAGAAATCAGGATTGGTGTCTTTATCTATTGAACCTGAAGAGGTAATGACATTTGATAAAGAAAGTGCGGCAACATTTAATATAAAAAAAGAAAGTTTACTTCCTTTTTTGAATACAGATAATACACAAAAAGGTGAAGCAAGTTCATTATTTACAAATGCTGTTGATTCAGGTAAAGAAAATTTGATGTATGAATCAATGGTTGATGCAACTGAATCTGGGAAAAAATTTGAATTTGAAGAAATTACAGATGCAATACCAGTTGAATATTTTCCACCATGCATCCTTAAAATATTAGAAGGGCTGGAAGACGGTAAAAAAAGATCTTTGTTTTTGTTAACAAACTTTTTAACTTCTGTTGGTTGGAGTCATAATCAAACTCAAGAGATTTTATTTAAATGGAACAAAAATAATAATCCACAAATGCAAGATCAGTCAATAAAAAACCAAGTAACGTATCATAAACGAAAAAAACAGAAAATTTTGCCGCCTAATTGTAAATCATATTATCAAGATTTTCAAATGTGTAATCCTGATAATTTATGCGAAAGGGTTAGGAATCCTGTGCAATATACAAAGAAAAAATCAGGATATACGAATAAAAAATCTAATTATGTTAGATTAACAGAAGAACAAAAAGAAATGAGAAAAAAATATAGACAAAGATTAAAAAGTCACAAAACATCTAATAAAGAAAAAGAAGATACAGAAACATGAGATTAGTAAGAAAAGACATTAAAGGGCATAATGGTAAAGTTCTAATTATTGGAGGTTCTCAAGATTATATTGGAGCTCCAGCACTTGCAGGGATGGCTGCATTAAGAACGGGTGTGGATTTAGTTACAATATGTGCACCAGAAAAAGTTGCATGGACAATTAACTCATATAGTCCTGATTTAATTACAAAAAAGTTTTTGGGTGAAGAACTTAATTTATCACATACTAAAGATATAATTATGATGTCTGAGAAGTTTGATGTTGTTTTACTAGGGCCTGGATTAGGCATAAAAAAAGATTTTGTTTTAAAATTATTAAGAGATATAAAAAAACCTTTTGTTATTGATGCAGATGCAATAAAAACTGTGTCAGTTGAAAGTATAACTAATAGTTTATTTACACCACATTTAAATGAGTTTGGACAATTATATATGAATAGTGTAAAAAAACCCTTATTTGATAGTTCAAATATTGAACAAAATATTAAGGCAATTCAGCAAAAACTCAATAATTGTGTGATTTTATTAAAAGGAAAGTCAGATGTAATTTTTTCAAAACATCGTAGGCATGTAAACAAAACAGGTCACAATTCAATGACTGTTGGTGGAACGGGTGATATTCTTGCAGGAATAAGTGCAGGGTATTTGGCCCAATCAAAGAATTTATTTGAATCTGCAAAACTGGCTGCGTTTACTTGCGGAAAATTGGGTGAATATATGTATAAACAAAAAGGATATTCTTACACTGCTCATGAAATGATAAATGAGATTTGGAGATTTGTTAGGTAGTTTCATTTAAAAAGCTTTATAAATAAAACGTTGTTCCTTTATAAATAACACAGGGGGTGTTAGTTTATGAGTGAAAAATCTATTAAAATTAAAAAACCTGTTAAAGGTAAAAAACCTGTTAAAGGTGAAGTAACTATTGAAGTTGTAAATATTGTAGTTTCTACAAGTTTAGAGCATGATATCCCATTAGAAAAAATGGCTGCAACTTTAAGCAATACAGAATATAACCCAGAACAATTTCCAGGTTTAGTTATTAGAATTAGAGATCCAAAAACATCTGCATTAATTTTTAGTTCAGGTAAAGTTGTTTGTACTGGTGCTAGAAGTATGGATAAAGTTGAAGAATCCATAGTCAAAATTATTGAAAATTTAAAGAAAATAGGAATTAATATTATTATTAAACCAAAAATTGCCGTGCAAAATATTGTGGCTTCAGGAAGTATAGGGATGGATTTAAATCTTAATGTGTTAGCAATGAAACTTGAGAATACAGAATATGAACCAGAACAATTTCCAGGTTTAGTCTATAAATTGGATGAAGCAAAAGCAACATTCTTATTATTTAGTAATGGAAAAATTGTGTGTACAGGAACAAAGTCTGAAAAAGAAGTTCATGAAGCACTTGATAAATTAATTATTAATCTAAAAAAAGTAAGTTAAATTTTTAATTACTTTTATTTTTTTAAACTTTCTTATAGACAAAAATGGAACCTACACTAGTTATTAAAAAATTTCAGGAATTTCTTGAAAAGAATTATATGTCTGAAATTGCAGAGAAATCTACCAAGGGAGAAAAATTTCTAATTGTTGATTTTAGTACTATGGCAATCTTTGATCCTGATTTATCTGAAGAATTATTGGAGAATCCTGAAGAAGTTCTAAAAGCAGGAGAATTAGCTCTTGAACAGTTTGAATCAAAAATAGATATAAAAAATTTCAAAGTAAGAGTTAGTAATATTCCTGAAGATATGGCGATTATGGTCAAAGATATTCGAAGTGAACATATTAATAAATTTTTGTATGTAAAAGGTTTAGTTAGGCAAAAATCAGATGTGCGTCCACAAGTTATAAGTGCAAGGTTTGAGTGTCCAAGTTGTGGTAATATTATTACTGTGTTACAACTTGATACAAAGTTTAAAGAACCTTCAAGATGTGGATGTGGACGAAAGGGTAAATTTAGGTCATTAAGTAAAGAACTTGTTGATGCTCAAAAAATTGTTCTTGAAGAAGCTCCAGAAGATTTGGATGGTGGAGAACAACCAAAACGTCTTGATATATTTTTGAAATCTGACTTAGTTAGTCCAATTTCTGAAAAAAGAACAAACCCTGGAAGTAAGATAAAAGTTAATGGAATTTTAAAAGAAGTTCCGTTACCAGCTAAAGATGGTGGGAAACTAACAAGATATGATTTAATGATTGATGCAAATTATGTTGAACCTATTGAAGAAGATTTTTTAGAAATTAATATTACTCAAGAAGAGGAAGATGAAATTAAATCATTAGCGTCTGATAAAAAGGTTTATGAAAAATTAATTAGTTCACTTGCTCCAACAATTTATGGACATGATAAAATTAAAGAAGCTTTAATTTTACAATCATTTGGTGGGATTAGAAAAAAAAGAAAAAAAGGTTCTGCAACTAGGGGAGATATTCATATACTATTGATTGGAGATCCAGGTGCTGGTAAATCTCAATTATTAAAGAGAACGTCAGAGATTGCTCCAAAAGCAAGATATGTTTCTGGAAAAGGTGCAAGTGGTGCGGGGCTTACTGCAACAGTAGTTAAAGATGAATTCATAAGAGGATATGCATTAGAAGCAGGTGCTTTAGTTCTAGCAAATAGGGGAATATGTTGTATAGATGAGCTTGATAAAATGACTAAAGAAGATAGGAGTGCAATGCATGAGGCTTTAGAACAACAAACAGTAACAATTTCAAAAGCAAACATTCAAGCAACATTAAGATGTGAAACCACAGTACTTGCAGCAGCAAATCCAAAATTTGGTAGGTTTGATCCATATGAAGTTTTGGCTAAACAAATAGAACTTGAAAGTACATTAATTAACAGATTTGATTTAATATTTCCAATTAGAGATTTACCTGATGAGCAAAAAGATGGTAAACTTGCAGCTTTTATTTTAAAACTTCATCAAGATTCTACAGAAATTAAGACAGAAATTAGTAATGAATTGTTAAGAAAATATTTTGCATACGCTCGTCAAAAAGTAAAGCCAATTTTAACAGATGCAGCAGTTCTTTCTATAAAAGATTATTATGTAAAAATGAGAGGGTCAGGATCTGATGATGGTGGTGTAAAAGCAATTCCTATTACTGCAAGACAATTAGAAGCATTAGTGAGATTATCTGAAGCTAGTGCAAAAGTTCGATTAGCAGATAAAGTTACAAAGAACGATGCACAAAGAGCAATTGATCTTGTTCATTATGCATTATCTCAAATTGGTCTTGATCCAGAAACTGGACAGTTTGATATTGATAGGATTTCTTCAGGAGTTACAGCATCTGAAAGAGGGAATATTGTATTAGTAAAAGAAATTATAAATGAACTTGAAGTTAAATCAGGAAAAACAATCTCTATTGAAGAAGTATTGGTTGAATGTTCTTCTAAAGGAATCAAAGAGGATAAAGTTTTAGAAGTTATTGAAAAATTGAAAAGGTCAGGAGATATTTATGAACCTAAGAAAGGATTTATCTCAAAGATATAAATAAGTTTAAAGAAAATGGTAGATAATACACAAATAAAACGAATGACAGCAAAATTTGTTGACATTAATGAAATTAATAAAGGAACTTTTGTAAAACGAACAGGTTGGGATCCAAGTGGAGTGCTTACTAATTATGGTGAGATTTCAAGAGTTAATCTAACAGGGTTAATCGTTTCAATTGATCAAGAAGAAAATATTACTACAGTCATTATTGATGACGGAACAGGAAATATCCAACTTAGAGCATTTGAAGAGATAAAGTCAGAACTTAAAGTTGGAGATATAATTAGAGTAATAGGTAAAATTAGGGAGAATAATGGATCCATGTACATTGTTCCAGAAATAATAAAACCTGTTTCAAAAGAATGGTATAAATATCATGGATTAAGGTTAAAATTACAAAAATTGACAAGTAAAAAGTTGCCTATTGATACAAACACAGGAGAAAAAGAAGAAATTCAAACAGGACCTTCACAAACAATAATTAATGCGATTTCAATACTTGATAAAGGAAGTGGTGTGGATATTGATGAAATTGTGAATAATATAAAAATAACAGGTAGTGAAGATCTTATTAGAGCTTTAATTGAAGAAGGGGAAGTGTTTGAAGTTTCTCCAGGAAGGGTAAAATTACTTGAGTAATTTTAGTTATAAATTTTTAAAAAAACATTGGTGTTACATATACTTCTAAAAATGCAGATACAACAATCATAACTACACTTATTAATAATAATACTGCTGAGTCTAGGATAATTTTTTCATATTTTTTTGTACCAAAATCATGCCTTATTACTGCACTTGAGATTATTCCACCAGCAAGACCTGCAACAAAATAAGCAAGAATTTCAAGAAAACCATGAATACTATATCTTAACAAACCATAAGACACAACTGAAACGTATTGAGGTGAATTAATTAAATTAATTTCATTCCCTATTTGGTAAAATCCTGATTTGATGGTGTCACCTATTGCTACTCCTATGACACTCGCGTTCCACGTCAATATAAAAATTGCACCTATACCAAAAATAAATGAGAACACAACACAAAATATTAACACATTGATGTTGTTTGAGAGTATATCAAAAAAGATATTACTAAGTGAATAAACTTGACCTGTGACATTACTTCTAATTCTCGTGATTGTTTGGGTTTGTACTTCAAACAAATTTGAAGTCATGCTCGTAGGTAATACAACATACCAAAACGCAATTGCAATAGTTACCCCAATAAAATAATTCATAAATACTTTGAGAGCTTTTGAATGTTCTCTTAATAAGTTCTTTTCATCAATATTTGTTAAATCTTTTTTTTCTTCAACCTTTATTATATTATATACTATAGGGATTGCAGCCATTGTGGTTAAAAAAACTAAAACTAAAGATGGATGGTCTTCAAATATCCAATTACTAAAGAAAACACCTAAGGTTGCATATAAGAATCCATGTAGTAACATGACTCGTGGATGAGATTCGGCATTCCATGCGTTTGTTAAAGATTCTAATACCATTAATATATATTTTAATAATGAGATTATTTAAAATTTTCCAAAGTGAAGATTTATATTTGTGGGATGTTTTAGTAAGTGTATGGGTGCTGATAAAACATTACTTACAAATATTAAAAGAGAAATAGTTAAACTAAGAAGACATCTAGCAATTGCAATTAATCAAGCACGTCAAATCCCCGAACATTTTTTACATCGACGAAGTTTTGCAGGTTCAAATCAACTTCCTGATGTAAGTATTTCAGATGTTATTATTGCCGAATTATCAAGATATGTTGAAATATCTTAATGAGGAAATTAAGGAAGAAGCTCAAGAAGAAAAAATTCTATCTAGTTTAAATAAAAGAATTCAAAGTGCATTACATAACCTCAAAATTGATAATCAAAAATCAGATGAACAAATGACTGAATTGAATGGATATATTGGAAAATTTGAGAGATCTGAACGAAAAGATGTTGATATTGAAAAAAAAATACATAATTTATTTGTATCAATATTTAACTCAATTACATCATTTGACCATAGGATAATCCGGCCAGTGTTAACTATTAAAGAACTTAAAAAAGTAAAAAATGATCAGTTTGATTCACACGAAATGAAGGTCAAAAAAGGAGTCAACCCAATGACAGGTATAAAACATTTTGACCATGTTAAAAATAAGTTTCTATTGAAATTTTTTCCAAATAGTCTTGATCAAAGAATAGAAACATTACTTAATAGATTATTAAAAATTAAAAAAAAATTGCAAAACATTACAAATTTATTTCATAGTCATTGGAAAATTCTTCATGAATCTGAGACAACAAAACATCATTTACAACACATTTATCTTAGATGGCAAAACTTATCTGAGAACTTATCTAAAATTGAATTAAATACCTCACAAAAAGTAGATATAGGTGTGTCTAAATCAGGTAATGTCACAGAACCAAATGCAATAAAGTTAAAGAAAGATACTGAAACTAAGAGAAATGCATTTTTATTTACAACTAGCGATATGAATAAAACAATACTGGAATATATGGCTTTAAAATAATATCTTTATCTCCGTAACATTTATAAATCATCTAAATTTCCAGTTGTCTACTTAAAACTAATAAACATTATTCAAAGTGTTTATTTGACCTGAAAAGGAAACTGTTTCAAAGGTTCTTTCAAACAGATCCCAAAAATAGGTCAGTTAATGCATAAAAATAATAATTATACGTGATAAAATGCCGAACACAAGAAACCCAAGATCAGGAAGTTTGCAATTTTGGCCAAGAAAAAGGTCAAAGAGAAAGTCAGCTAGAATCAGAACTTTTGCAGATTCAAAAGATCCAAAAATAACTGGATTTGCAGGTTATAAGATTGGTATGGGTCATGTTCAAGCAATTGAAACTAATAAATATTCTCATAAGAAAGGACAAGAAATAACTGTTCCGGTAACTTTGGTTGAATGTCCACCATTAAAATTAGCAATGGTTAGATTATATAAAAAAAATCGAACTTCTATTTTATTAAAAAAAGAAATTGTTATCTCAACTGATAAAATTTTAGCAAAAAGATTTACTCTTCCTAAAAAAATAACATTTGATCCTGAAAAAGTAAAAGAAGGAATTGATGAAGTAAGAGTAATTGCATATACAATTCCGAGTAAAACTACAATTGGAAAAAAAGCACCAGATTTGTTTGAAGTTAATGTTGGTGGGTCAACAGTTGACGAGAAATTAAATTTTGTAAAAGAAAATATGGATAAAGAAATTACATTCAGTTCAGTTTTTGCTGAAGGAGATTTATTTGATGCAAAAGTTATTACAAAAGGAAAAGGATTTCAAGGACCTGTTAAAAGATTTGGAATTCATATTAGAGAAAGTAAATCTGAAAAATCAATCAGAAACCCTGGTTCACTAGGTCCATGGAAAGGACAAGGTGGAATTATGTGGAGAGTTCCTCACGCAGGTAAAATGGGATATCATCAAAGAACTGAATATAATAAACAAGTTTTGAAAATTGTTGAAGATTTAAAAGAAATAAATTATGAATCAGGAGTTCATAAATATGGGTTACCAAAAAATCCAGTAATTTTAGTAAAGGGAAGTCTTGGTGGATCTAAAAAAAGATTAGTTGTTATGCAAGAAGCAATTAGATCAACAAAAAAACCAGATGTTCCAACTATTGAAGAAATAATTGTTAGGTAAGAATAAATGAAAGCTGTAATTAAATCAAAATCAGGACAAGACAAAGGACAAATAGAATTTCCTAGTCAGTTTAATGAACTAATTAGACCAGATTTAATTAAAAGAGCATTTCTTGTAATTCAAAGTAATAAAAGACAACCTTATGGTGCAGATCCAGACGCAGGTCATAAGTTTTCATCAAAATTATCAAGAAGAAGAAGAGATTATAGAGGAGCTTATGGTATGGGTATCTCAAGAGTTCCAAGAAAAATCATGACCAAAAGAGGTACAAGATTTAATTGGATGGGTGCAACAGCTCCAAATACAGTTGGTGGTATGCAACCTCATCCTCCAAAAGCAGAAAGAATTTGGTCAAGAAAAATTAACAAAAAAGAAAGAAGGAAAGCTATCAGATCTGCTTTAGCAGCAACACTTGATAAAGAATTAGTTGCAAAAAGAGGTCATAAATTTACAGACTATCCATTAGTGTTTGAAACTGAAGTTGAATTGGTTGGGAAAACAAAAGAAGCTATTTTATTTTTAGAAAAACTTGGATTAAAAGATGAATTAGTAAGGTCTGCAAGAAAAACTCAAAAAACAGGTATTGCAAGAAGAAGGGGTAGAATTTACAAAAAAGCAAAAGGTCCTTTAGTTGTAGTATCAAAAAATTGTCCACTTATGGATTCAGCAAAAAACATTCCAGGTGTTGATGTAATTATTGTTACAAATTTGAATGCTGAGAATTTGGCACCAGGAACAGATTGTGGGAGATTAACATTATATTCAAAAGATTCAATAGATTTAATTAAAGAAAAAAGATTATTCACAGACAATCCTGTGATTGATAAACCAGTTTTAAAGAAAGAAAAAAAGGTAGCTAAGAAAAAAACAAAAAAATCATCAAAAACAAAAAAAGTTGAAACTAAGAAAAGTACTGTGGAAACAAAGAAACTTGATGTAAAAAAAGTTACCAAAGAAAAACCAGTTAAGAAGGTAGTTAAAGAATGATAATCAAATATCCTTTGTCAACAGAAAAAGCCATTAGATTGATGGAATCAGATAATATGTTGGTGTTTGTAGTAGATAAAAAAAGTAATAAGAAAGAAATTAAAGAAGCTATTGAGAAATTATATGAAGTGAAAGTTAAAAAGGTCAATACTGCAATTGTTGCAAAAGGACCAAAAAAAGCATATGTGAAATTTGCAGATGATTCACCTGCAATAGATCTTGCAACTCAATTGGGGATTATGTAGAATGGGTAAAAATTTAATTCAACAAGCTAGAGGGAAAGGAGGGCCAACATATAGGGCACCTAGTTTCAGATATAAAGCTAAAGTAAGTTATCCAAAAAAAGCACAAACAGGAAAAATTACTGATTTTATAAAATGTCAAGGACATTCAAGTCCACTTGCAAAAATTGAATATGATTCAGGTGAAGTAACTTATGTTATTGCAGCCCAAGGAATTAAAGTTGGGGATATAGTAGAAATTGGAGATGTTGCTAAACCTAGTAAAGGAAACACTCTAAAATTAAAAGACATCCCAGTTGGTGCAGCTTTGTTTAACATTGAAGCAAAACCAAATGAAGGTGGTAAATTTGTGAGAAGTGGTGGATGTTTTGCAAGAGTTGTAAATAAAAAAGAAAATGAAGTTGTTATTGTTCTTCCATCAAAAAAACAAAAAGTTTTCCATCCAGAATGTCGTGCTACAATTGGTACAATTGCTGGATCTGGAAGAAAAGAAAAACCATTCTTAAAAGCAGGAACAAAATATCATTATATGAAAGCAAGAAATAAACTTTATCCAAAAACATCAGGAATTGCAATGAATGCAGTTGATCATCCACATGGTACATCAAGATCATCTAAAAAAGGTCATCCAACAATTGCCAGGAAAAATGCACCTCCAGGTGCAAAGGTAGGTAAGATTAGACCAAGAAGAACAGGTTATAAAAGATAAAAATGGCAAAAAAAGAATTCGCTTACAGAGGAAAATCATTAGAAGAACTTAAAACTTTAAGTTTAGAAGAGTTCATGGAAATGGTTCCAAGTAGGGCTAGACGAAGTTTAAAACGAGGATTTACAGAAGATCAAAAAATATTGCTTGAAAAAATTAGAGCAAATAAAAAAGGTATAAAAACACATTCAAGAGATATGGTTGTTATACCTGAAATGGTTGGAATTACAATCAAAGTATATAATGGTAAATTGTATGAAGAAGTTTTAATTGCTCCAGAAATGGTTGGTCATTTATTGGGTGAATTTTCATTAACAAGAAGGAGAGTTGCACATAATGCACCAGGTGTTGGTGCAACAAGAAGTAGTGCAAGTGTATCAGTAAGATAAAAATGATGACATATTCATATAAAACAAATAATGAGAACATTGCTCGTGCTTATGGAAGAGGTTTACCTATTTCAAATAAGCAATCAATTGAGATATGTGATTTTATTAGAAATAGAAAGGTTGAGAGAGCAAAGACTATACTTGAAAATGTTATTACAAAAGAACAAGCTGTTCCAATGAGAAAATTCAACAGAGACACTGCACATAAAAAAGGAATTGGTCCAGGTAAGTATCCAATTAATGCAGCAAAAGAAATATTGCATATTTTAAAAAGCGCAGAATCAAATGCACAAAGCAAAGGATTAGCAACAACAGATTTGACTATTATTCATATTTCTGCTAATAAAGCATCTCAGCCTTGGCATTCTGGACGTCAAAGAAGATCAAGAATGAAAAGGACACATGTACAAATTGTATTGGGTCAACAAAAGCCAAAAACCAAAGAAGGGGATAAGAAATGATTGAAAGAGATTTTGTGTCAAGGAAAAAGAAAGAATTTCAAATTCAAGAATTTATAAAGAATAGTTTAAGGGGAGTTGGTTTGAGTCATACTAAAATTCAAAGAACCCCATTAGGTGAGAAAATTATTATTTCAGCATCAAGGCCTGGGTTAATTATAGGTAGTGGTGGGTCAAATATTAAAAAATTAACAGCTCAGCTGAAAAAGGAATTTGGACTTGAAAATCCACAAATTGAGATAAACGAGATACAAAATACAAGTTTAGTAGCTGCTGTAGTTGCTGAAAAAATTGCAATTACTTTAGAAAAATATGGTACTATGAGATTTAAAGGAACAGGTCATAAAGCTATGGCAGAAGTATTAAGTTCTGGTGGTAGAGGTGTTGAAATTTTAATTTCAGGTAAAATCCCTAGTTCAAGGGCTAGAGTATGGAGATTTTATCAAGGATATTTAAAAAAATGTGGACATGCAGCACAAACATTAGTTGATAAAGCATACGCAGTTGCTAATTTAAAATCAGGAATTGTGGGTATTCAAGTAAGTATAATGCCACCTGATGTTAGACTTCCAGATGATGTTAGATATATTGAAGCAGTTGAACCAGTTGTAGAAGAATTAACTAAAAAAGAATCAGAAAAAATTGTAGAAGAATTAAAAAAAGAATCTGTTACAAAAGAAACATCAAAAGAGAATGTTGATAAAAAAACAAAACCAATAGAAGTTGCTGTAAAAGATGAAAAATAAAGAAATTAAGTCAAAATCACCTGAAGAATTAAATAAACATATGATAGAATTAGAAAAAGAATTAATCAAGCTAAATACTCAAGTTGCAACTGGAACAACATTAAAAAGTCCTGGTCAAGTTAAAAAAGTTAAAAAGACAATAGCTAGGATTAAGACTCATTTGAAAAACTAAAATGGTTGAAATAGATCCGCTTACAGGATTACCAAAAGAACTAGGTGTATGGGAAAACATCGCCAAGGAAAATCAAGAAATCAGACTTTTTACAATCAAAAAAAAGTTTGGTAAGGTAAATACAGTTGTGGAAGGTATTGATGAAAAACAAATTGATATCAGAGATTTAGGAAAAAAATTAAAAAACACGCTCGCATGTGGAGGCACAGCAAAAGAAGGAAAAATTGAACTTCAAGGAAATCACAAGCACAAAGTTAAACAAGAATTAATAAGGCTTGGATATCCCGAAGATACAATAAAACTTAAATGAAAAAAGAACTCATTGGAAATGTTGTGACAATCACATTTAATAAAAAACAATATTATGGAAAAATCATTAATGAGACAAAAAATACATTAAAATTATTGGTTGGGACTGAAGAAAAAACATTCATAAAAAAATTAGTTGAAATTGAATGTCAAGGAACTACCATTCAAGGAAAAACAATCACAAAAAGACCAGAAAACCGGATAAAAAAATGAAAAATCAAAACTTAAAAACACGAGGACGTACTTTTGTTGGTAAAATTGTTAGTGCTAAAGCACAAAAGACAGCAACAGTTGAGTGGAATAGACGTGTATATGTACAAAAATACGAAAGATTTCAAAATAAAAGAAGCAAAGTTAAAGCACATACTCCTGAAGGTTTAAATGTGAAAGAAGGAGATATGGTTATAATAAAAGAATGTAGACCAATCTCAAAAACAAAAAAGTTTGTTATTGTTGAGGTAGTTAAAGAATGAAAGCTGTTATGTCCAATGTAACTAAAGGACTTCCTGTTGGTGCAAATGTTCCTACTTGTGATAATTCGGGAGCTAAATTAATTCAAATTATATCTGTTAAAGGATATAAAGGAGTTAAAAGAAGAAAACCTTCAGCAGGAGTGGGCGATGTTGTCAGAGCAGCAGTTAAAAAAGGTAGACCTGATATGATGAAACAAATGGTTTATGCAGTTATTGTAAGACAAAAAAAAGAGTACAAAAGACCAAATGGTCTTAGAGTAAAATTTGAAGACAATGCAGCAGTTGTATTAAAGGATGAAAAAGGAAATCCTAAAGGTACAATTTTTAAAGGTCCTATTGCAAAAGAAGCAACAGAGAGATGGCCTGGCGTTGCAAAAGTAGCAAGTATAATTATTTGATGGGAAAAATGAACTTCAATACAAACTGGAAAAGTAGTACAAAACCAAAGAAGCAGGTTAAATATAGATTTAATGCTCCGGCACATATCAAAGGTAAGATGCTTCGAGCACATTTATCATCAGAATTAGTTAAAAAATATGATAAAAGAACTGCTAGAGTTAGAAAAGATGACAAAGTTAAAATTATGACTGGTCAATTTAAAAATAAAACTGGAAAAGTTGAAGTTGTAGACACTAAAAACTTTAAAGTTATAATCCAAGGTATTGGAATTCAAAAAACTGAAGGAACAAAAATTAGATATCCAATTGCAATTTCAAATGTTATGATAACTGAACTAACTTTATCAGATAAAAAACGAGAAGTTATCTTAAAGAGGAAATAAAAAATGGCAAAGAGACATATGAAAACATTGACAGCACCTGTAACTTGGCCAATTAAAAGAAAAACTTCAAAGTTTGTAATTAGGTCAAATCCTGGGAAATTATTCAAATATAGTTTACCTTTGGCAATTGTCTTTAAACATCTTTTAAAATATTGTAAAACACATAAAGAAGTTAAAGCAATTCTTCAAGATAATGAAGTTTTGGTAAACGGTCAAAGAAGAAAAGATGCAAAATATCCTTTAGGTTTATTGGATGTTTTATCATTTTCAAAAACAAAAGAACATTTTAGACTTGTGCTTGGTACAAACAAAAAGATGTATTTAGTTTCTCTTTCACCAGATCAAGCAAAATATAGAATTGTAAAAATTTTGGGTAAACATATTATTGGCAAAGAGAAAATTCAATTAAATCTTTTTGACAGTACAAATATGCTTGTAAAAGACAATACTCACAAAGTTGGTGATTCATTAATTATTGATTTTAAGAATAAAATACAAAAACATTTAGCTATGGAAAAAGGAGCATATGTTTTTTTGATTGCTGGAAAGCATATTGGTGAACACGGTCAAGTTTTGGAAATTAATAAAAATATGATAAAAATTAAACGTGAAGATTCAGAGTTTGAAACCCCAAAAGAAGGTTTAATCATTATAGGAAAAACAAAACCAGAAATAAATTTAAAATGAACGCAATGAAACAAATACGGATAGAGAAGCTTACACTAAATTTTGGAGCTGGAGCTAATCAAGATAATTTGAAGAAAGGAATGAAATTACTAAAAAATCTAACAGGAATTGAACCTATTAAGACAATTAGTGATAAAAGAATTCCAAGCTGGAGTGTAAGACCGGGGTTACCTGTTGGATGTAAAATTACATTAAGAGGTCAAAAAGCAAATGATTTATTGATAAGGTTGCTTAAAGCTAAAGAAAATAAATTATTACCGAATCATTTTGATGATCGGGGTAATGTTTCTTTTGGAATTCATGAATATATTGATGTTCCTGATTTAACTTATGATACAAGTATTGGTATTATAGGGTTCCAAGTTTCAATAACACTGAAGAGGCCTGGTTTTAGAATTAAAGAAAGAAAAAAATTAAAAAGAAAAATTGGAAAATCACATTTAATTACTCAAAAAGATAGTATTGATTTTTTTAAGAATACTTTTAAAATATCTGTGGAGGAAGAACAATGACCACATCAGATCCAAATAAAATGCTAAATCAATTGAAAAAGAAGCCTCAAAAGCTAAAAAGATTTAGAAAATATAATTTACCCAAAAAAAGAAGTTGTGGAAGAACTACTAAAAAATGCGAAAGATGTGGTAGAACTGGTGTTGGTGGAAGAGTAAGTCAATATGGTCTTAACTTATGCAGATGTTGTTTTAGGGAAATCGCAAAAAATTTAGGGTTTAAAAAATATGGTTGATGATATAAAATGAGTTTAAACGATCCAGTAGCAAACGTATTGTCTCACATTTTAATAGAAGACAAAAAAGGAAAGAAAGTAGTATTATTAAGACATAATTCAAAAACTATTCGTGCAGTTTTAGATTTATTCCAAGCTAACAATTATGTTGGTGAGTATAAAATCTTAAAAGATGGTAAATCTGGCGTTATTGAATTAAATCTACTAGGTAACATAAATAAAACTGGTGTAATTAAACCAAGACACAGTGTTAAAGTAGAAGGGTATCAAAAATTTGAAAAAAGATATTTGCTTGCATTAGGATTTGGATTTTTAGCGGTTTCAACTAACCAAGGTATTATGACTCAAGAAGATGCAGTAAAGAAAAAATTAGGTGGAAAACTTATAGCTTATGTTTACTAAAAAAAATGGCAAGAGAAAAATTAACAGAAACTATTGGACCAACAGAAGGAGTCACTTTTTTGCTAGAAAATAATATATTGACTGCAAAAGGCCAAAAAGGAGAAGTTAAAAAAGACTTCAAAAATCCAAAAATAACTATTAAATGTGAGTCTAATAAAGTTACACTTGAATCTTTTAATACAACCAAAAGATCAAAAACTTTGATTAAAACATATAAGGCACACATTCTAAATATGATTAAAGGATGTTTGGAAGGATTTGTTTACAAATTAAAAATTTGCTCAGGTCATTTTCCAATGAATGTGTCTGTATCAAATAATGTTTTAGAGATTAAAAATTTTTTAGGAGAAAAAATACCAAGAAAAGTTAAATTAGATCCACAAGTAAATATTAAAATTGATGGAACTTCAATTGTTGTTGATGCACCTGACAAAGATAAAGCAGGGCAAGTAGCTGCAAATATTGAACAAACTACAAGGAGGCCTGGATTTGATAAAAGAATTTTCCAAGATGGTATTTATCTTATTGAGAAAGCAGGAAAAGAGATTTGAAAATGAAGGAATTACTAAAATATAAACAGGCTAAGAAAAAGAAAACACCTGAATTCATTAGGCAGGATATTCATAAAAAAAAGAGATTAGCATCTAAATGGAGAAGACCAAGGGGAATTGACTCTAAAAAGAGACTTATGAAGAATAATAGATATAAAGTAAAACCTGGTTATGGAACACCTGCTGAATTAAAAGGATTAAATAAAGATGGAAAAATAATTGTAACTGTTACCAATTTAAATGATGTTAAAAATCACGATCCAAAAAATGTGGTCTTAATCATTTCAGGTAAACTTGGGATGAGATCTAAGATGTCATTAATTCAAGAATTAATTAAACTTTCATATGTTATTGAAAACATTAAAGATCCAAAAAAGTATATTGATGATTTTAAGAATTCAATGGAAATTAAGAAAAAGAAAGTTCAAGATAATAAAAAAGCTGAAAAAAGTTCTGTTGATAAAAAAGAACAATCAATTGAAGATAAAATCAGTGATGAAGATAAGAAAAAAGTCGAGAAAAAAGAAATTGATAAATTACTTACAAAGAAATTTTAGATAAAAAATGGAACTAAATATTCAAAAAAAACTAGCAAGCAAAATTGCAAAAAAATCTCCAAAGAAGATTAAGTTGGATCAAACTAGACTTGAAGAGATTAAAGAAGCTATTACTAGGTCTGATGTAAGGGCATTGATTAAAGATAAAGCAATCATTGTTAAGAAACATAAAGGCGTCTCAAGAGCAAGAGCAAAAAAAAATAATCTTCAAAAAGCAAAAGGTAGACGAAAAGGACAGGGTTCAAGAAAAGGAAAAGCTAATGCTAGATTATCTGATAAACAAAAGTGGATGAACAAAATCAGATTACAAAGACAATTTTTAAATGATTTAAAAAGTAAGGACAAACTTGAAAAAGAAACATATAAGGATCTTTATAGAAAAGCTAAAGGTGGATTTTTTAGAAGTAAAAGACACGTTAAATTGTATATAACAGAACATAAATTAGTTAAAAATGGCAAATAAAAAAACATACACAGTTCCTTTTAGGAGGAAAAGAGAAGGTAAGACTAATTATAAGAAAAGATTAGCATTACTAAAATCAAAATCCTTAAGATTAGTAGTCAGAAAATCAAACAAACATATTTTAGTTCAATTAATTGAATATACTGACACTGGAGATAAAGTAAGTTTGGCTGTTTCATCAAAACATCTTTTAGAATTTGGATGGAATAAAGCAACTGGGAACATTCCTGCGGCTTATTTAACTGGTGTGTTATTAGGAAATAAAGCAAAAGGAAAAAAAGCTATACTTGACCTTGGACTTCAAACACCAATTTCAGGTTCTAGGTTATTTGCTGTACTAAAAGGAGTTCTTGATGGTGGATTAAATATTAATGTTAATGAATCAGTTTTTCCAAGTGAAGATAGAATTATGGGAAAACATATAGAAAAAGATTATGATAAATTGGTAATTAAAGTTAAAGATAAAATAACTGCGGTGAAAAAATGAGTCAAGATAGAAGAAGACCTGGTCGAAGGATGGAAAGAAGAGTTGAGGAAGTAATTTGGGTTCCTAAAACACGAATAGGTAAACAAGTTGCAGCAGGTGAAATTACTGATATTCATGAATTATTAGATAGGGCAGAACCAATTTTAGAAAAAGAGATTGTAGAAACTTTAGTTCCAGACTTAGAATCTGATCTTCTTTTAGTAGGTCAAGCAAAAGGTAAATTTGGTGGCGGTAAAAGAAGAGCTTTTAGACAAACTCAGAAAAAAACTAAAGAAGGTAACAAACCAAGATTTGCAACACTTGCAGTAGTTGGAAATAAAAAAGGACTTGTTGGTTTAGGTTATGGAAAATCAAAAGAAACAGTTCCTGCAAGAGAAAAGGCTACAAGGAACGCAAAATTAAATATTTTTAAGATAAGGCGAGGAAGTGGAAGTTGGGAATCAAGAACTTCAAAACCACATTCAATTCCGTTTGCAGTCGAAGGTAAATGTGGATCAGTTATTGTTAAATTAATACCTGCTCCAATTGGTACAGGTCTTAAAGCGGATCATGAAATTGCAAAAATTTTGATGATGGCAGGAATTCAAGACGTGTGGACAAAAACATTTGGACAAACAAGATCAAAAATTAATTTAATTAAAGCAACTGAAAATGCTCTGAGAAAATTAATGACTACAAAACTTCAACCAATACATTATGAACGATTAAGTGTTTCTGAAAAATATGTTGAAGAAAAAATGGAGATCAAAGATGACAACCCAGAATAAAATTGAAGAAGTTAAGGTAGAAACTGTTAAAAAAACAGAAAGTAAATCTTCATCTAAAGATTCAAGGATTGTTGTTGTTAGAGTTAGGGGAAAAATAAATCTTGATGCAGGTATCAAAAAAACATTTGATATGTTAAATTTATTTAATAAAAATGGTTGTGTGGTATTAGATAACACACCTTCAAATAAAGGTATGATAATTAAAATTAAAGATTATGTTACTTGGGGAGAATTAGACGAAGATTTATTTAAAGAGATGGTTGAGAAGAAAGCAGACATATATTTAGATAGATTAAACGACTCTAAAAAACTATATTCATATTCAAAACATTTCACATTTAATAAGAAAAATTATAAGAAATTTATTAGATTGGAACCACCAGTTAAAGGGTTTGGTGTTAATGGTATTAAAAAACCTTTTTCAAAAGGTGGAGCTTTAGGTTATAGAGCAAAAGAAATTAATGATTTATTAAAACGGATGATGTGAAAGTTATGCAAGCTAAAAGAAAAAAACGATCAAGAATTAGGGCAGCCAAAGTTACTGCAGGACACGGTCATAAAAAAAAGAATCGTGGTGCAGGGAATAGAGGAGGTCGAGGAATGGCAGGTACAGGTAAAAGAGGAACTGCTAAGTTAATGAAATTAACAGGTGGAAAAAAATATCTTGGTATCGGGGGATTTACTTCAATAAAAAAGAAAGTCATCTCAATTAATTTATTTGATTTGCAAAAAAATCTGGAGTCATTTGTTGAAAAAGGTTTTGTGTCAAAATCAAAAGATACTTATACTATTAATCTAGAAACATTAAAATATGAAAAGTTACTTTCCAAAGGACCAGTAACTAACAAATTAAATATTACTGTTAAATTTGCAACACCAAATGCAATTTCAAAAATTGAGAAAGCAGGCGGTAAAGTAGAATTAATTAACGCAGAAAAATGAATCTATTAGACAGGATTACTCAGTCTTTGCCTGAGGTTGCAGCCCCAAAGCAAAAGAAATTAGCTTTTAATGAAAGGTTAAAATGGACTTTGATTTCATTGGTCTTATTTTTCTTATTGGGAATGATTCCGTTATGGCCACTAGGTGCGAATACACTTGCACAGTTTGAGTATCTTGCAATTATTTTAGGTGCAGAGTTTGGGTCATTATTATCATTAGGAATTGGACCTATTGTTACAGGATCTATTATTTTACAATTATTAAATGGAGCGGGAATTCTTAAGTTTGACCTTACTACACCAGAAGGCAAACAAAAATATCAAGGAATTCAAAAATTAGTATCTATTGTGTTTATTGTGTTTGAAGCAATAATATACGTATTTATGGGGGGAATATCTCCACCAACTCAAATTGGTGCAGTTGTACTTGCTTCAGGAACTTTATTCCAGATGAAATTATTATTAACATTCCAATTATTTTTGGGAGGGTTGATAGTGTTATTCATGGATGAGATTGTTAGTAAATGGGGATTTGGTTCAGGTATTTCATTATTTATTGCAGCAGGAATATCAAAGCAGATTTTTATTAGATTATTTTCGTTTACAGATACAGCAGGTAATTTATTT